>OJOH01000007.1_pt1 | contig 233662 bp, 181 predicted proteins | sample 1598201 | NCBI WGS metagenome assembly OJOH01 (sample SAMN03922462, study PRJEB24848) | human gut metagenome | isolation source: stool sample | host: Homo sapiens | place: Germany | collected 2009-11 | reverse complement strand
TACCTAATCCCTTGCCAGTGGGATATTTACTAAGCAGCTTGTACGGGCGCACATAGGGACAGTATCTGCTCGGCTATCGGGTGCAGGGGGATGAACGCTTCCACCCCGGTCTTCTTCCGGTTGATGCGGATGAACCGCCGACCCTCCGCCGTCGTCCCGATATGGCACGGATGGAGCTGCTTGATGTCGGCATAGGCAAGCCCGGTGAAATAGGAGAAGATGAATGCACGCCTGCCCAGTTCCGCACGTCCTTCATTCAGGGGCATGGCCAGTATCCTTTTCATCTCTTCACGGGTGACATACTTGTGCTTGGGTGCGGTTTTCTTCTCATATTCGACATTCTCCACCGGATTGGTGCGCAGGATCTCGTTGTCCACGGCAAGATACAAGAGGCGGTTCAGCCAGCAGAGGCAGCGGTTGGTCTGCGAGGTGCTGAAATTCTTGTTCCTGATAAGGAATGCCTTGTAGTTCCTGCCGAAGTCTTCCGTTATTTCTTCAAAGGCGATGTCCTTCTTCCCCAGTGAAACAAGGTAGTCCGTCAGGTACTTCTGGAAATACTGTGATTGCCGGTAGGTGGAGGTGGAATTGATCTCCCTGCTACGTATTCTGAGACGTTCACGCTCTATCTCGCCCATCCGGAGCAGATGTGTCGGAACGACGAACTGCCTTGTCACCCGGTTCTTGATAATCTCCGCACTGACGACACCCTGTGTCCTCAGAATTTCCTCGTAAGTCTGTTCGATATACTTCCGGTACTCCTGCAGTCTGGCGTTTTCCCTTACCGTGCGTATGGTCCCGGTTCGGGCGTTCCAGTCTTCCGGCTTGCAGCATATCCCAGTGGTGATGGCGGTGTTCCTGCCGTCTATGGTGATGCGGCACATGACCGCCGTGGTTCCGTCAGCCTTTATCTTGCCGCGGTTGATATAGAACAGTATGGAAAAGGTACTTCTCATGATTCTCATTGTTTATGGGTTATAGAACAAGTTTCAAATCTCCGGTAGCCTCGATAAGCCTGTCCATGTCCTCGAAGAGCTTTTTCGGGGTGACGCGGGCATAGACCTGGGTCGTCTGTATGTTGCTATGCCCCAGCATACTGCTGATGGTCTCTATCGGAACGCCCGCTTCAAGGGTGACGAGCGAGGCGAACGAGTGGCGTCCGACATGGTAGCACAGGTTCTCCTTTATCCCTGCCAGTACGGCCAGCGCCTTCATGTGGTTTCTCATGCTCGGATAGTGGATCATCGGGAACAGCGTGTCCCTGCTGTCATCATGATATTTCTCTATCAGGGCGACGGCTTCCGGCAGCAGCTTCACACTTGCGCGGAGCTCGTTCTTTTTACGGCGGTATTTCAGCCATAGCTTGCCGTCCTCGCCGGTGTACAGGTTTTCCCGGGTGACGGTCACGGCATCGCTGTAGGCGACCCCGGTATAGCAGGCGAAGAGGAACAGGTCCCTTGCCAGACGGTGGGTCGTGCGGTGCGGGGCTATCTCCACGTCACGGATTTTCTCGAAGCTTTCACGGCACAGTGCCTTGGGAGTCTTGACGGTCTGTTTCGGGAGGACGTAGTGCTGGAACATGAACCGCTCGGAGTGTCCTTCCTGATAAGCCCTTTTGCACGTTTTCTTGAGAATTGCCAGGTAATGCCGTACAGTGTCCACGGCATACCCTTTCTCGTCAAGGATGAAATTCTCATAGTCGTGGATGAACTGTTCCATAAGCTGCCCGAAGGCCAGGTCTTTCGTCTTGAATTTGGTTTCAATGAACTCGCGCATGGTACGGCAGGTAAAGTCGTATGCCGGATAGGTACCTTTTGCCCGGTCTATCCCGATACGGCTCTTCACCTCATCCCTGAGGGCATCCAGCATTTTCATCAGGGTCATCTGCGTCTTCATGCTGCCCTGGAAGGCATCCTTGACGGAAGCTGCGTCAAATTCCCCCTTGCGTTCCAGAAGGGAATCGAAGGCGGCATTGATGTCAAGCAGCAACTTGTCGATTTTCGCATTTGTTTCCACCGCCTCCCTGCTCTTGCCGTTCAGCCGGCTTTCACGGGGATTCCACAGCCCGGGAGTGCAGGAGAGCTTGCAGCTGAACTGCGCCATCGTCCGGTTCACGGTGATGCGTCCCATTATCGGAGCTTTGCCCGACTTGTCCAGTCCGCTCTTTTTGAGGTAGAGCAAAACCTTGAATTTTTCTACTTTCATACGCTTATAACTTTAGTTGCAAAATTACCTGTTTTATAAGCGTTCTTCGGCATGCAAAACAATGACAATCAGTGTAATATATCGGCGTTTTTAATTATCCGATTTGCTTCGCGTTACCTCGTTTCCTTTCGGTAACTGACCTGCTAACGGTTTGGTAACTGAACATCTTCAATAATCTCCACTTTCCTGCTTTTTTTATAAGTGGAAGAATATAGAGAAATGGTTAGTTTCCAGCGGATTACGTTATCCTTTCTTCTCGTTTCCGGTGCTCTGTTTGCCTATCTTATTCCATATGGCGCGGCATACCTTCGCCACAACCATCACGCTCTCGCAGGGTATGCCTATCGAAACCGTCAGCTGCCTGTTGGGGCATACGAACATCAAGACCACCCAAATCTACGCGAAGATCACCAATGAAAAGATAAGCCGCGACATGTCGGCGCTCACCGAACGCCTCGGCGACAAATACCGTCTGGCGGAGTAACAGCCCTTCCGCCCTTGTGCGCCCTTCGGGATTTACGGAGGATCCCTCCGGGCGCACAGGGGCACGGGCTTCCGGGCCGTCGGTTCGCTTTCATCGGCTTCCCCTGCTGACGGACATGACGGCGGCACCGTCGCCCACCCATCGGCCGCTTCGCGCCCGCGCCTTTTTACAAAAGGCATAGCCTATTAGGGCATTTTCTTTCCGCATTGCTCCGCAACGCTGAAAATGCCCCATTAGGCCAAAGGGGCGGCGCCCCTCTGGACACCCCTTGCGGCGGCAACTCCGCAAGCCGGACGGCCGGGACAACTCCGAATCCTTATCCGCTTCGCTCCGATGCCGCCGAGAACAGATTATCCAAACCACCTGAAACTATACCGCTATGGGCTATGTCGTATTGCATATCGAGAAGGCAGCCGGAACGGACGCCGCCATGTCGGGACACGTCGAGCGGAGAATAACACCCGCCAACGTCATAACGACACTTACCTACCTGAACGAAGAATTAGTAGAGTTCCCCAAAGGAGTTACCAACCGTACCGAAGCGATCCAGCACCGGCTGGACAATGCAGGACTGGAACGCAAGATCGGAAAGAACCAAGTAAGGGCGTTGCGTGTCATGCTCTCCGGAAGCCCCGAAGATATGAAGCGTATCCGGCAGGCCGGACAGTTGGATGCTTGGGCCAAGGATTCCTGCGGCTGGCTGCAAAAGACCTTCGGAAAGGAAAACGTTGTGTCGGCAGTCCTGCATCTGGACGAGAAAACACCACATATACACGCGACCGTCGTGCCGATCACACGGGGCGAACGCAGAAAGGCCAAGCTGGAGCGGGAGAAGAACGCCCAAAGCGGAAAGAGAACCTATCGCACTAAGAAAGACCGCCCGCGTCTATGTGCCGACGATGTGATGGCACGGGACAAACTCAAAGCCTACCAGACCACCTATGCCGAAGCGATGGCCAAATACGGACTGCAACGCGGCGTCGAGGGATCGGAAGCAAAACATATTTCCACGCAGCAGTATTACCGCGAGGTGTTCGTCCGGAAAAATGAAATGGCCGAACAGATCGAGAATCTGAAAGAACAGCAAAAGACGCTCACGGTAGACATTGCCGCACTCCAAGCACAGCAACGAGCCGCGCAGACAGACTGCAACATTATCGACGAACAGCGGAGGAAGAAGAAAGAAGAATTGGAGAAAGCCGAAACGGAGTTGGCACAGACGCGGCGGGAGATCAAGACCGACAAACTCAAAGGCGTGGCCGTGGATGCCACGACGAAAGCCGTAGAAAGGATCGGAGCGTTATTCCACGACCCCAAGCCCGCGAGGTATGAAAAACAGATTGCAGATTTGCAAGGGGTAATTGCCGACAAGGATAAGTGCATCGGGCAACTGCAACAAGAGATCAAGACCATGCAGGCCGGACACGATAAAGAGGTGGCCAACCTTAAACAGGAAGCACAACAAGTCATAAAAGCCTTGATGCGTGTCGATGAGTTGTGTCCCTATGTAAAGGGGCTGTTGAAATGGGAAAATTACTGCAAGGATGTCGGGTTGGACAAGGAGCGGACCAAAGCGTTGTTTACGATGCAACCTTACAGATATACGGGCGAGCTGCATTCGATAAGGTATAATCATACGTTTCGGGCGAACGATGTCATTCTCCAATTCAAACCCGACAAGGACGGGCCGAGCGGGTTCCAGTTCACCATAAACGGAAAGGACTGCGACGAGTGGTTCAGACAGCAACGAAAGGAGTTTTACGAGCGGATAGGAATTGACATCGAACAAACGGAGCAAAGGCGCGGGATGAAGATGTAACCACGAGCGGGACGGAACCAAAAGGCCGTCCCGTTGTTGTTTTAGGACGGCGTATTCCGTTAAAGCCAGAACATGGGCTATTCGGGCGGCATAAACCCTACGGCACAAAAAGTGCCCGCAACATATTGCGGATTCGAATTTTTTGTGCTACCTTTGGGACAAGCGATCCGCTGTAAAGGCGTGAATCGCGTTGCTGTTTGCGTAAACGTAGGAAATTTACAGTCTGCGGCAACAAGAGAGTCCTTGTCGGGTCGTACCACGCCTTGACGGGGCAGTACATTTAAGGCAACTACACCTGACGGGCGTGGGCCTCTTGTGTTACGAAGTCAGACGGGTTTCCTACGACCTACGCAGCGTAAGTAACGCAAGCCGCATACCTTTCTTGTAAAGGACAGCGGGGTTCTTCAGAGCCGGGTTCACGTTTCGTCATTCTTTTATGGCATCAGTCGGGTCGCATAACTAAAATTGAAAAAGATATGTTACCTTTGCGGATGAAAACGGCGCCATAGCCGTAACATATTCATAAGGTTAGGACAACCTTTATACCAGCGGTAAACTTGCGACTATTATAGCGATATAATAGGTTTTAGGATTGGTGTAAAATTTGTCTGAAACCCTTGTCATGCCTGCGGCTTTGTGCCGTGGGCGGGCACGGGCGTAAGGGCAGTTACCAATCCAAGGCTCGCAAGGCCGACCGTTGGGGCTGTACCTGCGTTCCGTGCTTTTTTATGTGTTTAGGCCGGAACGAGGATTTTAATAACGAACCCTTAATAATACGATGTTACGGCCATATACTCCCAATCGGAAAGAATCACGTTCCGCCGACCCTCGGTCGGTGCGGGGTGGGGCGCCGTCATTCGCTGTAACGAGAACGCTCGCCGTCGATAATAATCCCGCTTTAAAGGCACCTAAATCTGGTAACGGCGGGCCGTTCTCCGAACTGGGTGCGGGACATTGGAATTCTTCATGTCGAAGTTGCGTCACTATTTTTTTCATCGACAGTCCCGCACCCGTTTTTCATCATGCAGGAACCGCTAAAAAAGAGAGTGACAAGGGAAGTGATGTAGCTATCATGTCAAGTAAGTCCGTTGCGGTTCCTGCTTCTTCTGTAACAATGCTTCCGAAATCTCCTGCCTCCATAGGCTCGCGTTTCGGAAGCCGAGGGGCGGACGGAAACGATAAGCCGAAGGATGCTCTTTTTCGTTTATCGTGGTGTGAGGCGTACCAGTCCGTTACCGCCCCTCTTTTTCGATACTTCAATTTTACGATAACGGGTGCGGGATACTCGAATCTTAGCTTCATATTTTCCCACTACTGACTTTACTGTTTCCGCACCTGTTTTTTTACGATATATTTTGTATTCTCACAATAATTTAAGATATTTGTTAAATGCAATGCCGAAACTCGATACGGACTTACATCATCACTGTCACACAACCATCGCCTAACGTATTTGGCATTGTCTTTTTAATAGAAAAAGGGATGACCAACCACGATTAGTTAACAGACAATCGTTATTTTATTGCAATTACAATTCGGTCGTCCCTTTATTTTGTATTCTCGAAGTGCCTATAACCTTTGCGTACGTTTAAGAATTGTTCTATAAACCCATAACTACTGAACCATGCCACAAAAATCCTATACGCTGGGGAATCTGCTTCAAGACTGTTTGGATTGCGACATCCGCAAAAGCGACATCCGGCAATTTTTCGATGATCTGAAAAAGAAGGCGCATTTTGTCTATGCAATCTTGTGCGGTGCTCCGAAACCGGTATTTTGGATTACGCTGGACGATGAAGAAAGCCATCCCGACGAAAAGACATTTTCAGTTGCGGAGTTTAACGACAATTACGAAAACTTCGACAGCCGCATCGATTCTTTCCGGGTTAATTTCAATGCCTATTTTTTTCGCGAGCAATGGGCCACGAAGTTTCCCGAATGGGAATTGATGGAGAACCCTTTCAACGGGGAGGAGCGTTTCTGCGCTACGAGCCGCAAGGAGCTGACGGTAGAAATTTTCGTAACGGAATATCCGCATTTGTTGGCTTACCTGTGCCGTCGGGCGGTTCTGGAAAACGCGCCCTTCGAACTGACGCGCGAAACGATTAAACATTACGGATTCAGCCGCGAAGATGTAAAACTCCTGCGCGATTGTATTGCAAGCAACAACCGACGGATCATCGACGAGTTGCGCGAGGAATACGAGCGGCTGAAAGCCATAGACTGCCTGCAGGTAGTGCCTCCAAAAAGGCGGGGGCGGAAGCCTAAAGCCGAAGTGTCTGCCGAAATCCAGCCCATAGCCAAAAAACCGAGGACGAGGATCAGTCGAAAGAAATTCGTGCCGACACGAAGCGTAAAAAGTTAGGCGTAAACCATCGGAAAACGCAGAGTACTCCTCACCAATTAGCGGAGATGGTTTTCAATATAACAACGAGAATAATTTGCAAATATGATTATCCGTATAACGTCCGTTAATATTTTTAACATAACACGAATAAATCATGCGTAAAATTTATACAAAGACATTTGTGTATTTTGCTGAAATTCAATATATTTATAATGAAATAAACAATCGAAATATCATTATGGACATACTGAACTTCACGTATTATTTTTTAATATATAATTTGATATTTAATTAAAATATATTTTATTTTTTAATATATAATTTGACATTTAATTAAAATATATTTATCTTTGATTTCATAACACTACTTTTTAACATTAAAATATGCCGCTATAACACTGCTTTTTCTATCAAACCAAAGATACGGCGTCACTCCGGAATCTTTACTCTTGTTCAACTAAAACCCACTTATTTATGAGGAAATTAACCAACCGAGCACTTTTCATCTGCTTTGCTCTGATGACGTCCTTTTGCCTCATTGCGCCGGCTACCGCTCTGCGTTCCTACGCGCAGGAGGGGGGGGGGCAGCACCCTTGAAGGCCTGATCAAAGACGACTCCGGGCCGCTTCTCGGAGCAACGGTGATTGTGAAGAACACGACGCGCGGAACGACAACCGACATGGACGGCAAATTCCGTCTGGAAGGGTTGCAGCCCGGCGACGTACTGCAAGTAACCTACGTAGGATACGACCCCTACGAGGTGACCTACACAGGTCAGACGACACTGGACATCCTGATGACGACGACCGCCAACCAGCTGAACGCAGTCGTAGTGACTGCCATGGGTATCGAACGTCAGTCGAAAACACTCTCCTATGCTGCCGAAACGGTCGGCGGCGATGACGTGGCCGACATCAAGTCGGTCAATATGATCAACGCGCTGCAGGGCAAGGCCGCCGGTCTGCAGATTACCCCGAACTCGACGGGCGCGGGCGGATCGTCGAAAATACTCTTCCGCGGTAACAAGTCGATCAACGGCTCGAACCAGCCGCTGGTCGTCGTCGACGGCGTCCCCCTGATGATGAACATCACGTCCGATCAGGTCGACAGCAACTGGGGCGCCCAGCGCGACGGCGGCGACGCCATGTCTACGATCAACCCCGACGACATCGCCTCGATCTCCCTGCTGAAAGGCGCGTCGGCCGCCGCCCTCTACGGTGCGGTAGCCGCCAACGGCGCCATCATGATCACGACCAAATCGGCCATGGCAGGGCGTCTGGCGGTGAACGTATCGAGCAACACGACCATTGACACCCCGCTCTCGCTGCCCGAATTCCAGAACACATACGGGGCGAACGGCCAATACAGTTGGGGCGACAAACTCGCGTCGAAGGCTCCCGATTACGCCGAGAAGTTCTTCCGTACGGGCTGGACGACCAACAACTCGATCTCGATCAACGGCGGCGCCGAAGACCTGCGAGCCTACTTCTCCTACGGCAACGTAACATCCGGCGGCATCACCCCTGAAAACGACTACTCGCAACACACGCTCAACGCCAAAGTCGGTTTCGACCTTTTCAACGACCACATCAAGGTCGATTTCAACGCCAAATACGTGAACCAGCACATCTCGAACCAGCCGGCCGGCGGTTTCGTCTTCAACCCGCTCGTCGGCACCTACACCTTCCCGCGCGGCGGCGACTGGAACGGCTACAAAAGCAACTTCGAGACCTACAACGGCGAGCTCAACGCCAACGTCCAGAACTGGGTGACTACCACCGACGAGACCAACAGCAACCCCTACTGGCTGCTCAACCGCGAACGCCCCGTCGTCGAACGCAACCGCTACGAATTCGGCGGATCGATCAAATACCAGATCATCGACGGACTTTCGCTCACGGGCCGCATGCGCTACGAGCGCGCCGACGAACACTACGTACGCAACCACTACGCGTCGTCCTACGGCAATAAATACACCTACGGCAAAATGGACGACAACCGCTACTTCAGCGAACAGCTCTATGCGGACCTGCTCGCCCAGTACAACCATACGTGGGACGATTTCTCGCTCAACGCCACCCTCGGCACCAGCATGATGCAGACACGTTCGAACAACGTGAGCCTGCTCTACGAGCAGAGCAAGTTCGTCGCTCCGGGCAACGGCGGCGCCTACTATCCCAACATCTTCAACCCGTCGAATTTCTACATGAACGGCACGACCATGGGACTGGAGCGCAAACGGCTCAACTCGGTCTTCGGAGCTGTCACGTTCGGCTTCAAAGAGGCGCTCTTCCTCGACGTGACGGCCCGTAACGACTGGTCGTCGGCCCTCGCTTACACCGACGGCTACTCGTTCTTCTATCCTTCGGTGGGCGCCAGCCTTCTGCTCAACCGTTTCGTGGACATGGGCCGGAATATCGACCTGTTCAAATTCCGCGGTTCGTACTCCATCGTCGGCAACGACGTCCCCGTCTACAAGACCAATCCGCGCTATACCTACGGCGACCAAGGCGCCATCAACCCGCCCGAATCGGTGCCGTTCCGCACGCTGAAACCCGAAAAGACCCACTCGTTCGAGGTCGGTTTCGACGGAGAGTTCTTCCAGCACCGTCTGCACGTAAACGCCACCTATTACAAGACCAACACCAAGAACCAGTACTTCGAGGTGACGCTGCCGTGGGAGAGCGGTTACAAATCGCAGTTCGTCAATGCGGGCAACGTCCAGAACCAAGGCTTCGAACTGACGGCCGGCTGGTTCCAAGACTTCGGCAATGAATTCACATGGTCCACCGATCTGAATCTCTCGTACAACGACAACAAAATCATCGAGCTTTTCGACGGTATCCAAGACGGCGTAACGGTCTCCAACTTGGGCGGCGCCAAAGTGATCCTCTATGAAGGCGGCCAGTATGGCGACCTCTACGTCCGCACGCTCAAACGCGACGAGAGCGGCAAACTGGTGACGGAAACCCCCGAAGGCGCCGACTACCAGATCCCCGTAAACGGCGGCGAGCAGAATTCCGACCTGAAATACATGGGCAACATGAACTCGAAGTGGAACATGGGCTGGAACAACACGTTCCGCTACAAGGACCTGACACTGAGCATGCTCATCGACTTCCGCATCGGCGGCAAGGTCGTTTCGATGACCGAGGCCACACTCGACGGATACGGCGTATCGGAACGCACGGGCCGGGCGCGCGACCGCGGCTACGTGATGCGCGAGGGCATCAAATTCTCGAACGTCAAGGCTTACTACGACGTGGTGGGCGCGACAAGCTTCAACTCGGTCTACAACGTCGAGGATTACGTATACGACGCGACCAACGTCCGTATGCGCGAGATTTCGCTGGGCTACACTTTCCGTAACCTGTTCGGCCAGTCGAAGAACCTGACCCTTGCGTTCATCGCCCGCAACCTTTTCTTCTTCTACAAAGACGCCCCGATGGATCCCGACGTGTCGATGGGTACGGGCAACGGCCTGCAAGGCTTCGATGTCTTCAACCTGCCGACCACGCGCAGCTTCGGTCTGAACGTGAAACTGAATTTCTAATCAAAAGCGTTTACACATTATGAAACTCAAGAATATTCTTAGAAACGTTACCGCAATGGCGCTTCCCCTCGCACTGTTGGGAAGTTGTACGGGAGATTTCGAAGAGCTGAACACCAATCCCTACGAGATCGACCCCGAAGAACTGCCGTTCGAAGCGCAGTTCTCCACTCCCCTCTCGTTCAGTTACCCCACCCACCAGAACCTGTTCCAGTACTGGACCTCGTTGTCGATCGACAACTACGGCGGTTATTTCGAGGTGCCGCACAGCAACTGGACGATGGCGCGTTACGACCTCGCCCGCGGGTTCTGCGGCGGCATGCACGAGAACTTCATGCAGAAAATATTCAACAACACCCGCCGGCTGATCAAACAGTGCGACGCCGCCGGACAGCATGACTTCGCAGCCGTAGCCCGCATCGTCGAAGCGTATAACCTGCTCCAGTATACCGACACCTACGGCCCGGTTCCCTATTCGTCGGTCCTCGCAGCGGACGAACTGGCCGAACGCCCCAGCAGCTACGCCTACGACAAACAGGAAGATATCTACAAGGCGATATTCGCACAGCTGGACAAAGCGCTCGAAGGACTGGATACGGAGACCGCAGGTCTCGCATCGTTCGACTGCTGGTGCAACGGCGACCGCACGCTCTGGAAGAAGATCGCCAACCAGCTCAAGCTGCGCATGGCGCTGCGCATCGTCAAGGTAAACCCCGTCGATGCTGAAAAATACGCCAAGGAAGCCATTCAGGCCGGAGTCCTCGAAGACAAGGACATCCTTATCAACAAGTCCTACTCGAACGAACTGCGCCGCATGATGGACTGGCTGGATTCGGGCATCGGTTCGTCGATCGTAGCGTTCATGAACGGCTACAACGACCCGCGCCGCCCGCTCTATTTCACCACCAACGTCCGCCATCTGGTCAAGAAGACCGCCGAACCGACAGGCGAGAAAGACCAGAACAACGAGGACATATACAACGAAAGCGACATCCTGATCCGCAAGGGAGCGCAATACATCGGAGTTCCCGTAGGCTGCGAATTGGGCAATAAGAACGGCGGCAACGACAACCAGCGCGTCTACTACTCGTTTCTGGCCGGCGGATATGCGACGCCGCAGCCCATCATGTTCGCCGCCGAAGGCTGGTTCCTGCGCGCCGAAGCCAAACTTCGCTGGACCGACGCCGGGCAGCAGAGCGTAAAGGAACTCTATGAAAAGGGTATCGAGGTTTCCATCCGCAACCAGAAGAGCTACCGACAGTCCGACGCCGCGGCAGCATGGACCGAGAAGAAACTGACGGCCCCCGACTGGGCGGCTATCGACGATGCGGCTATCAGCAGCTACATCAACGACGATACCTCCTCACCTGAGGGTTATACGGACCCGTGGAAGCCGGAATACAACTCCGATCCGACCACCAGTATCACGGTGAAGTGGGACGAAGGCGCTTCGAATGAAGAAAAGCTCGAACGCATCATCACCCAGAAATGGATCGCCAACTTCCCGCTCTCGACCGAAGCGTGGGCCGATTACCGCCGCACGGGCTACCCCAAACTCTTCCGTCCGAAGCAAAATCTGGCCCCCTCGATCATCGACACGCAGCTCGGCCCGCGCCGCCTGCTGTACAACGAAACGGAACTGAGCTCCAACACCGTCGAGGTGAACAATGCCATCCAGCTGCTGAAGGCTGAATCTTCCGAAGTGAAAGGCGACGGCGACACCGGTGGCACCCGTCTGTGGTGGGACCGCAAGGACAAAGGCAATTTCTAACCCTGCCGATCCGTTTCACTCATAAACCGGGACTCCGTCGTTATACGACGGAGTCCTTTTTTCCATCCGACACATCCGAATCGGGCTCCGGCGCATTTCCGACCACTATCATGCGGCATACCATTTTTTCATGCCCCCGAATGGCTCGTACCGGAAACGGACAGATGATTTGCAAATATCAACTATTTTGTATTCATTTGTAATGAAGATAAAAATTAAGGTTAAAAACTTGTTTTAGTTGTAGCGGTAGCGACAGAGTTGTGAAACACCGTCGCTACATTTTTATTACCGGAAAATAGGCTATATATCAATTATTTTTCGTAATTTGCAGAAAACCATTTTAATCTTATTGCCCATTCGTCATCAAAGCCATCTAACACGGTAACAAGAAATAAAAGGGAAGAAGGTACGAGGCTCATAACCTCGTGCCTTCGTTTTGTATTTAGCACTTAAATCGAATATTTTTGCAAGTTCAAAGAAAATTCCTACCTTTGTTTTTGACAAGGGTTATTTGACAAGATGATTACGCAAAGTAGCGAATTTCGCACATTCTCCAAATCGTTACTAAAACCCCTGTAAAATCTTCTTAAAAGTCTGTTTGTCAGATTGATATATTTATCAACTGATTTATTAAAATAAGCAACAGCCCCACGCCTATATCCACGAATGGATATGACGCGAGAAGATGTCGGCCTACTCCTTCTTCAGATTGAATTTCCTACGTTCACTCTAAAGGAATAAACTTACACTTTCCGTGTTTGTCGTATGTCCCACAAAGATAGACAAGACAAACTAAAAAGCAAAACATCTTTCCGATTTCTCGGAACTGTTGCAGATTGAATTATAAAGAATAAGCCGAAAGATGTCTCCTCTTTCGGTAAATCAAAGGACAAACTTGGTCGCAGGATATTAAAATAGCCCCCTCGTCCAAGTCTGTCCTTGTCGCTGGTATTTGACAATGATATTCCGCATTTCTTCCGTCAGCAGAAAATTGATAGGTTTGCCCGTTTTCTTGCGAACGTATTGCACCCGTCCGTCCCGTACATTCCCATATTTCAGCAGGGCGACGTCTGCAAAGTTAATCCCTGCTCCGAAATAGCTGAACACGAAAATATCCCGTGCTAATCGTTCGGAGGGATAGCCTTGCGACAAATCGAGTGCAATAACCTTGCGCACGTCCTCTTTCGTAATGGCCCGTTTCTTCGTCCGCGTATCGAATTTGCTGACTTTATAGGCATCGAACGGGTAATAATCCCGTTTCACCAACTGCAATTCTACCGCCTTGTTAAACACGCTACGCAACGTTCGAAAGAGTTGGCTGATGGTCGTATCACCGCAACCGCTCGTCCGTAACCAATTCTCGTAACGACGCAACCACACGGCGTCAATGTCGCTGAACGGGATTTGCAACCGCTGTCCCGTGAATTTCAGCAACGATGTACGGGAGTATTTGTAAACGCCTGCATTGCCAAGTTTACCGCCGCGTTTCATGTCGTCAATCAGTTTATCGTACAATTCGACCACCGTAGCGCAACGGACTTGGTTATGAAAATGAGACACGAGCGTTTCCACCGTGTATTCGCGTTGCTGGGAGGTCATTTCGAGAATCAAATCGTTGTATTCCGCCGTTTTTGCAGCTATCAGCCGTTCGATTTGTTCCTTGTTGGGACAATTCCGTTTGGGCTTGCCTTTCTCGAAATCCCAAAACTTTTCGTGCAGGGAAAGGCCGAGCGAAACATATTTGCGTTTGCGGTCTTTCGTAACTCGGAGCATTAAAGGAAGCGTTCCGTCTTTGAGAGGTTTGTACTTGTAACAAATGACCTCGATGTTTGCTTTCATGCGTCATTTTGGTTGACACATTGGTTAACACAAACGGGCAAAAAACGTGTAAACCGACCACGGAGGCACACAAAAGAAAAACGACCTACATTGCTGTAAGTCGTTGATTTTCAGTTGTGGGAGCTGAGGGATTCGAACCCCCGACCCTCTGCTTGTAAGGCAGACGCTCTGAACCAGCTGAGCTAAGCTCCCCTAAAAATGGCTTGGGACTGCAAAGGCAATCTTCCGATCACCCTCCGGACCACCCTTTTACGGACGACCCCTTGCAGGCGTTTTTTGAAAGAACCTTTACGCAACCCTCGCGCATCTGCGCCTGAACAAGGACTTGAACCTAGGACCCCATGATTAACAGTCATGTGCTCTAACCAACTGAGCTATTCAGGCATTTCGAAACGGGTTATCCCGTCGTTTCGGAGTGCAAATATATAGCAATTTTTCATTCCCGCAAAATTATTGCACGATTTTTTCGCAAAAAAAGTATCTTTGCATGTCGCACAAATCATAAAGAAATGATCCCGAATCGCGTTATTTTCCTTATTCTCTTGACACTATGCGCCTTAACGGCCTCGGCGCAGGAACATCTGTCTTTTCGGCCCGATACGTGGGACTTCGGCACGATCCGCGAAACCGACGGCCGCGTCAGCCACACGTTCACGGGTGTCAACCGCGGCGACAGCCCTCTGGTGATCCTCGACGTGGTGACCACCTGCGGCTGCACGGTCCCCGATTTCTCGAAGAAACCGATCCTTCCGGGCGAAAAGACGCAGATCACCGTCACCTACGACCCCGCCAACCGCCCCGGCTCATTCACCAAGGAGCTGTGGGTCTACTCTTCGGAGAAGCGGAAAATCGCCACGCTCACCGTGCAGGGGAGCGTCATCCCGCGGCAGAAAACCGTCGAGGAGCTCTACCCCGTCGATGCCGGCGGAGGGCTGCGGCTGGCCTCGACGCTCAACGCCTTCTCCTATATTTATCCGGGGCGGCAGGTGCAGGCGGCGATCGGCTACGCGAACACCTCGAAACGCCCGGTCCGCCTCGAACTGCGGCCCGAAACCACGAGCGGAGCGCTTCGGACCAACTATCCGAAACAGATCGCGCCGGGCGAACGGGGTGAAATCAACTTCGCCTACCTCATCCCCGCCGACAAACCCCGCTACGGGACCGTGCGCGACGCGCTGGAGGTCCTGATCGACGGACGGAGCAACGGCACGACGCTCGTCACCCACGGCATCGGCGTCGACCCGCAGCCCGCGGATGCAACACAAAACGCCCCGAAAGCCGATTTTTCGGAAAATATCCTTAAATTTGGACCGGTCAAACATGCGGGACCAGTCCGGAAAAAGCACTTTACGCTTTCGAACGCGGGCGGCGCGGAGCTGATCGTGCGGGCCGTCGAAGGCGAGGGACACGTGGCCACGACACTCGCCCCGGGGCAGAAAATCGCCCCCGGAGATTCGCTGCGCTGCGAAATTCTGCTCGATCCCCGGACGCAGGACTACGGCATCGTGACCGAACACCTCGTGGTGGTGACCAACGACCCCGTGCGGCCCATGCGGCGCATCCGGGTGACGGCAATCATCGAAGAGTGACACACAAACACACAACGGATATAATGTACCCCATTCTTGAAAAAAGACTCCTCGCAGAGGGCATCTGGCTGATGAAGGTCCTCGCACCGCGCGTGGCCCGCTCGGCGCAGCCCGGACAATTCGTCATCGTGCGCGTCGACGAACACGGCGAGCGCATTCCGCTCACGATCTCCGATTTCGACGCTGCGGAGGGCAGCGTGACCATCGTCACGCAGGCCATCGGCGCCTCGACGCGCAAAATCTGCGCACTGAACGAGGGCGATGCCCTCGCCGACTTCGCAGGTCCGCTGGGCCACCCTTCGGAATTCGTCAAAATGCCCGTCGAAGAGCTGCGCCCACGCCGCTACCTCTTCGTGGCGGGCGGCGTGGGCACGGCCCCGGTCTACCCGCAGGTCAAATGGCTCCGGGAACACGGCGTGAAGGCCGACGTCATCATCGGCGCCAAGACACGCGACATGCTGATCTACACCGACGCCATGCGCGCCGTAGCCGAAAACCTCCATATCGCCACCGACGACGGTTCGGAGGGTTTCAAGGGACTCGTGACGGCGCTGATCGGGGAACTGATCGAAAAAGAGGGCAGACACTACGACGAATGCGTGGCCATCGGCCCGATGATTATGATGAAGTTCGTGGCCCTCACCACGAAGAAGTACGCGCTGAAAACCACCGTGTCGCTCAATGCGCTGATGGTCGACGGCACGGGCATGTGCGGCGCCTGCCGCGTGACGGTCGGCGGCCGGACGCGCTTCACGTGCGTCGACGGCCCGGAGTTCGACGCCCACGAGGTCGATTTCGACGAGGCGATGCGCCGGCAGGGCATGTACCGCACCCAGGAGCAGCGCGCCGCGGCGATCGAGGCCGAGCGCGAGGCCGGACACGTATGTAAGATCGGATTGGACAAGTAGAAAGGTATTTTAGCGACGGAGACCATGCAGAATATATAATTATCTCCCGCATAGAACTTCCCGCTTTTCACCTTTCACTTTTCACCTTTCACTTTTAACCTTTCATCTGCTATCACATGGCAAACAAAATACCCCGCGTGCCGGTGCGCGAACAGGACCCGGCGATCCGTGCGACCAATTTCGAGGAGGTCTGCTACGGCTACGACCTCGAAGAGGCCACACTCGAAGCTTCGCGCTGCCTGCGCTGCAAGAATCCCCGCTGCGTGGCGGCCTGCCCCGTAGGCATCCGCATCCCCGACTTCATCGCCGCCCTGCACGAAGGGCGGTTGCAGGAGGCAGCCGACATCATCTCCGAGGACAGTTCGCTGCCGTCGATCTGCGGCCGCGTCTGCCCGCAGGAGAGCCAGTGCGAAGGCTCGTGCATCCTGGGCATCAAGAGCGAACCGGTCGCCGTGGGCAAGCTCGAACGCTTCGTCGGCGACTGGAAACTCGAACACGGCGCCCCCGTGCAGCCTGCCGCCGTGCGCAACGGCCGCAAGGTCGCCGTCATCGGCAGCGGCCCGGCCGGGCTGGCCTGCGCCAGCGACCTGGCCCGCATGGGCTACGAAGTGAAGATTTTCGAGGCGCTGCACAAGGTGGGCGGCGTGCTGGTTTACGGCATTCCCGAATTCCGCCTCCCGAAGGAGCGGATCGTGGCGCGCGAGATCGCCCAGGTCGAACGGCTGGGCGTCGGGATCGAGACCGACGTGATCGTGGGCCGCACCGTGACGATCGACTCGCTGCTGGACGACGAAGGCTATGACGCCGTATTCATCGGCTCGGGCGCCGGGCTGCCCCGCTTCATGGGCATCCCGGGCGAGAACCTCAACGGCGTGGTTTCGGCCAACGAGTTCCTCACGCGGGCCAACCTGATGCATGCCTACGACAAGGCGTACGACACCCCGATCTACGTCGGACAGCGCGTCGTGGTCGTAGGCGGCGGCAACGTGGCGATGGACGCCGTGCGCACGGCCAAACGGCTGGGCGCCGAGGCCACGATCGTCTACCGCCGTTCGGAAAAAGAGCTTCCGGCGCGCGTCGAGGAGGTCCACCACGCCAAGGAGGAGGGCATCCGCTTCCGCATGCTGACCAACCCCACCGCAGTCCTCGGCGACGAAAAAGGCTGGGTGACGGGCCTGCGGTGCGTGGAGATGGAGCTGGGCGAACCCGACGAAAGCGGCCGCCGCTCGCCGGTGGTAAAGGAGGGCTCGGAGTTCGAAATCGAATGCGACGTGGTGATCATGGCGCTGGGAACCTCGCCCAATCCGCTGCTGGCCGCCACGACCGCCGGTCTGGAAACCACCCGCCGCGGCTGCATCACGGCCGACGAGCGCGGCGCGACGACCCGTCCGGGCGTCTTCGCAGGCGGCGACGCCGTGACGGGCGCCGCGACGGTCATCCTGGCCATGGGAGCGGGACGCACCGCGGCCAAAGCCATCGACGAATATGTAAAATCACGTGCAAACGGCACACATTAAGCGAGAGTTCCGTATATTAGCTGCAACATGCAAATCCGATAAATCCGACACCATGAACAACATCAAATCCCTGATCGCCGCACTGGCTTTCGCCGGCCTGACGGCCTGCGCCGACAACAGCCCCAAAACCTTCTCGGGATTCATCACCGACGCCTCGATGAACACCGTCACCGTCCGTGCACTGACCGACGAGAGCACCTGCACCTTCGCGACCACGGCCGCCGACAAGAGCGACGCCAACGGCCTGCTGCTCGGCGCCCCCGTCACCGTAGACTACACGGGCAAGCTGAAGGACGGCGCCGCCGCCACGAAGATTGCGACCGATCCCACCTACGCCGAAGCCGTCGGCAAATGGACGATGCCCGACCCGATTGCTCCCGAAGGCGTCATGGGCGTCGAGATCATGGTCGAAGGCGCGGCCAGGTCGATCAACATGGCGACGCTGGTCTACACCTCGTGGGAACTTCAGGGCGAGGCGGACAAAATCCTGCTCAAGGGCCAGAGCCTCGGCAACGGCCAGACCATCGACTTCACCCAGACGGGCGTGATCGCCAAAACGGCCGACGGAAACTACACCCTCACAATCGAGGGCACGGGCACGGTCTACACCAAGGCCAAGCAGTAAACAGCTTTCCGCCCCGAAAAGCCAGCGCCTCCGGACTTCCGGGGGCGCTTTCGTTTCCGGGAGGGTCCGGCGTCCGTTTTTCCCCGAAAATAGCGGCTCCGACGCTTGCTAAATCCGTGCTAAATGCGTAAATTTGTGGCTACTAACCCGTTTATCCGAACCATGAACAAAATTCTGACGGGAGCCTTGCTGCTCCTCTTTTCCTCCAGCGCCGCGGCGCAGACACCCCGCGACTCGATTGCATTCGCCACCGCCCAATGGCGCACGGCCGACCTCGGCGGCGGCGCCGAATGCCGCTACGCCCAGATCGACATGTTCGGGTCGCGGCAGAGCATCTCCGTCGCCACCTACCCCGGACGCAGGTTCACCACCTCGATCGTCCACCTCGATCGCAGGGCCGAGTCCACGAGCGATCTGGGGAAGGCCGCCGGCGCGGAGATCGCCGTCAACGGCAGCTACTTCAACGTCAAAACCTTCGAACCGGTCACCTTCGTCCTGCTCGACAGGAAGATCGTGGGACGCACCACCCCCGAGGAGGCATTCCGCACCAACGGCGTCATCGCCTTCAAGGACCGCAAGGGCCGCCGGATGGAGATCTTCCCGTGCGACACGACGCAGTATGCCGACGTGGCGCGCCGCTACCGCTCGGCGCTGGCCGCAGGCCCGGTGCTGATCGACGGCGGCAAGGTGGTCGAATACACCTCCGGGAGCAGTTTCTACACGCGCCGCCATCCCCGGACGCTGATCGGCAAACGGGCCGACGGCACGGTGGTGATGGCCGTGATCGACGGGCGTTTCAAAGGCCAGGGCGACGGCGCGACCATCGCCGAAACAGCCTACATCGCACGCCAGCTGGGTCTTACCGAGGCGCTGAACCTCGACGGCGGCGGCTCCTCGACGCTCTGGACGGCGCAGGAAGGCGTCCTCAACCATCCCTACGACAACCGCCGCTTCGACCACGAGGGCGAGCGCGGGGTCCCCAACTGCATCGTGGTCCGCAGGTGACCGGCCAGCGGCCCGGAATCAAAAAACGCGGTTTGATGTAACTTCATCAAACCGCGTTCTCATTTAACCCGACCGTCCTTATTGCTTCGACTGCACGTACTGTTCGTACAACCGGTCGTAACAAGCCTTCAACTGCGGGAACTCCGCCTTCTTCACCTCGTACATGAAGACGCCCCGGTAGTGCGCATCCTCGTACAGGGCCTTCAGGATCGCCGTCCAGTCGTTGTCGCCCCGGCCCTGACCCGGCAGTTCGTGACACTCGCTGCGGCCGTCGCCGTCGCTGACGTGAATCGTCCTCACCCGGCGTCCGAGCGCACTGATCAGCAGTTCGGGATTGTCGATGTGGTTGGTGTCGACCGCGGCGTCCACCTCCCGGGGCACGAGCGACATGATGTGCAGCACCTCTTCGACCGTACGGCCCAGCGGGCGTTCGTAGTTCCCGTCCTTGACCAGTTCGTAGCCCAGCATGTTCTCGATCACCACCCGGGCGCCGATCTTCTTCGCATCGGGAAGCAGCTCCCCGACCGAGCGCACCAGCTGCGCGATCCGCGCGTCGCGCTCCCCATGCCCGAGATACCAGCTCGGGTGGAACAGCACGATCCGCGGCGACAGGATCTTGCAGAAGCGCAGCACGCGGCGGTGCAGTTCGACACTCCGCTGCCGCACGGCCTCGTCCGTCTGCGAGAGGTCGATCTCGCGGCCGAAAGGCATGTGCACCGACCAGATTTCGATTCCGGCGCGCTTGAGGTCGCGCTTCAGCTGACGGCAGCGCGCCTCGATCTGCCGATCGTCGGTCATCTCCTTGTTCAGGAACAGCGTCGACGCGCTGATCTCGATGGCGTCGATGCCAGCCCTCTTCGCCTCGGCGAAGGTTTCGTAGGTCCAGTTCGTCACCGGGCCGAAAATCCCGGACGAGGAACCCACCTTCAGCCGCGGCGGCTGCCCGGCAAACACCGGGATTGTGCATAGGACTGCAAGCAGCAGCAGTCCGGTTCTGTAAAGTTTCATAACTGTAAAGATCATAAAAAAGTCGGGCCGATGCAAAACCGCACCTCCTTGCGGGGGGGGGCGGCCGGACGCCGCGACAGATAAAAGGGGCGTTACGACCCCAAAGATACAAAAAAAGGGGCGCACCGATGAAAGCACGCCCCCTGTGAACAGATTTATTTCACGACGGCTCCGATCACCGTCTTGCCCGTGCGCGAAGCGCCGGTCTGGTCGATGGCGCTGACCGCCTCGCCGAAGGCCGGATCGAGCGTCTCGCCCAGGATCTTCAGCTCCGAAGCGGACATGCCGTACTGGCGCGCCGGATTCGCGTCGCCGAGCAGCACGCAGGTCTTCGTCGCACCGCCGTTGTCGCCCAGCGGGCTGAGCATCGAGGCAGGATCGAACGCCGCGCCTGCGACAGCCATACCATCGGCATTGTAGACCGTGCCTCCGATAATGGAGTTGGCGACCTTGTAGCTGGCGTCCTTGAACCAGGCGACATCGTCGGCCGCGCCGTCCGTCGTATTGCCCGAGATCAGCGTATTGTAGACCTCGATAGCCCCTCCGACGGCAGCCTGCTGCAATCCCGCGCCGTTTCCGGCCGTCACCGTCGTGTTGCCGGCAATCGTACAGCTGACGATCACCGCCTTGCTCGGCTTGGCCGCCGTGCCGTAGACCGCGATACCGCCGCCCTTTCCGGAATGGTTGCCATAGACCGTCGAATTGACAATCACCAGGTTGCCGTTTTCGCGGACGTAGATACCGCCGCCGTTCTTGGTGGCATGTTCGGGGTTGACGCTGTTGTTCGAGATCGTGGTGTTGCTGATCAGCACATTGGTCTTGCCGCCCGTGTCGCCGAAGACGTAGATACAGGGAGCTACGCCCGACGCCTTGTTGTTGCTGAACGTACAGTTGTTGATCCGCAGCAGTTTGGCTCCGTCGGCCCACAGGCCGCCGCAGTTGTACGTCGTCGTCGACTTGGTCGCATTGTCGGCAACCACGCAGTTGTCGAACAACGCCTCGGCTCCGGCGTCGACACGGATGGCGCCCATGCGGATGTCCGTATTGTCGACGATCTTGCAGTTGAGGATGTCCACCGTCGCGTTGCCGATGAAAATGCCCGCGCCGTAACTCTGGTAGAACTTCACGCCGCCTATCGTCGTGCTGCCCACCGTACTGAACTGCGACGAACCGTTCTTGATCGTGAATCCGTCGAGCGAAGCCTTCATGCCGTTCATCTTGGCCGCCGTCACCGCAACCACGTGGCATACGGCGTGGTCGCCGTCCAGAATCGTCTCGTTCGCCACGGGATCGGCCACGGCGCCCTCGGCCGCATGGCCGGATAGCCGCCGATCATCGAGAAGTTGCTGTGGATTTCGAACGTGTTATCCAGCGCGGTCTTCATGCCCGTCAGCGGAACCGAAGGCACGTAGGAACCCGCAGCCACATGGATCACGTCGCCGTTCATCGCCTGGTCGATCGCGTTGGCCAGCGTGGTCGCCGTCTCCCATGTCAGGCCGTCCTTGTCGGCCGAGCCGTCGGTCTTGACATAGTAGTGCGTCGCCAGGTCCGAAGCGCTCGCAGCGGCCTGCGTCACGGGCAGCGTGACGTTCTCGCCCTTGATGACATAGGCCGAGATCGTCGCCGTGCGTTCGTCGAGCGTACGGTTTGCGGCCACGGTCACCGTGATCGTGGCGTCGCCCTGTCCGTACGACGGATCGAACGACACCCAGTCCTTGTCGCATTCGATGCGCCACGGAAGGTTCGATTTGATCGAAAGTTCGTAGTCCTTGGTGGCCTTCTCCGCGGTGATGCTCGTCTCCACGAACGACAGTTCGGGCGTCTCGGGAGTAAAGGCCGTATCGTCGCTAAAATCCTGGCAGGCTCCCAGCGCCGCGCATGCGGCCGTCAGGAGCAGGTATTGAAATATCGTTTTCATCGGTTCCGTCTTTTATTGTTCAACAATCGCCAATCCGGTCGCCACCTTGCGCATGACCCCGCCCTGGTCGGTCGGCCAGTTCAGCAGTTTGAGTTCGCCCTCCGCGCCGTCGCGAGCGATGAAGGTCGACGAGCCGCCGCCGTCGAGGTTGAGCGCGTCGCTGGCTCCGCAGGCCGACATCAGGTTCATCAGGTCCAGCAGGTCGGCGCCGTTCGAATAGTAGAAGTTACGGCCGTCGACCACCATCAGGTAGACCTCCTTGCCGTCCTGCGACACGCCGATCGCCGTACGCGGTTCCATCTTCGCCACCGGCATCGTGTTGCCGCTCTGGTCCAGCTGCTCGCCGTTCTTGAGCAGCAGCGTGCTGCGGCCGCAGACCGCTTCGCGGACGATGTCCTTGTGAAGAGCGTACTCCTCCTCCGTGAAGCAGCAGGCCTCGTTGTCCTTCGTGATCACGAAGACGTTGCAGTCCGTACGGCTGAACGAAGTCTTCACCGCCACGCCGTCGCGGTAACATACGCCGTAGGGGATGTAGGTCGTCGTATTGAAGAAGTCGGCGTTCGTGCCGCCCAAGACCTTCTTCCCGTTCTTCTGCATCGCTTCGAGCTGCTTCATAATCGTCTGGCCGGTGCCCACCTGGTTCTTGTCGTCGGCGAGCGTCGTGCGCAGGGTGATTTTGTCGCTCAGGGCGATCTTGAACAGGAACAGCTGCATGGCCAGTCCGTCGTCGGCCAGAAATGCCATCTCCAGCACGTCCACGCCGTCGGCCAGGTTGTAGGTCCTGTCGCTCTTCACGTGAGCCACATACCCGTTCGATCCGTCGACGATGCTCTGTCCCCAGGCCGTCTGGGCGGTCGTGTCGAACTTGGCGTATTCGTCGAAAGCATTCGAATTGTCGCACGCAGCAAGCAGCCACACGCACAACAGCATTCCGATCATATATCTGTATGTTTTCATCGTTTTATCGTTTTATGCATATTGGACAATCCCGCTAATAACCCGGATTATTCGGTTTGAGGTTCGGATTGTAAAGCAACTCCCGGCTCGGAAGCGGCATCAGGCACTGGTAGTCCTTCGTGCCGAGCGTCTGCGTAGCCTTTCCGGTCCGCACGAGGTCGTACCAGCGGAAACCCTCGGCGAGGAACTCCAGACGGCGCTCCTGAAGCACCGCGTCGAGAAAATCGGCTTCGTTCCCCGGACTCACCCTGTCGAGGCCGCGCTTTTCCCGCAGTTCGTTGAGACGATCCAGACCTCCGTTCAGCCCCTGCGCCTCGGCGCTGATCAGGTACATTTCGGCCAGACGCGAAATCACCACGGGGTCCGACCCGGTCTGCCCGCTGGGGTATTTGTTGACGAAGTTCAGGTTGTCGAGCGTGGTGATCGACACCTCCTTGCGCAGGTCGTTGTCGGCGTACATCGTCATCACGTCGCCCGCGGGACGGTAGTTGTAACTGCCCTTGTTGGGGTGGTTGTAGGAGTAGAACTGGTTGGAAATCTTGATCGACGAACCGTCCTCGGTCAGGCACGAGAAGGCGAAGATCACCTCCTTGTTGGCCTTCGAGCGGAAAATCTTGTCGAAGTCGTCGAGTGCGTAGTTCGGATTGGCGATCAGGCTCTCGGCCAGCTCCTTGGCCTCTCCCTTCTTGCCCAGATAGAGTTTCACGCGCGCTTTCAGGGCCGTCACGGCGGCGGGCGACACGTAGTAGAAACTGTCGGCGCTCAACCCGTTCAGGAAGCCCGAAGCCGCGTCGAGGTCCTCCTCGACCAGCTCCCAGGCCATCGAGGCCGGGTCGCGCGAAACCTTGGCCTGGGTGTTCTGCCGCAGGACGGGCACGTCGCCGAAGCGGGTCACCAGACAGAGGTAAATATACGCCCGGAAATAGCGGCACTCGCCCAGCACCCGGTTCCGCGTGGGGCTGTCGGCCAGCCCCTCGGCGATCGACATGACGTTGTTCACCTGCAAAAGCGCCTTGTAGTAGCCGTTCCACTGGCTGCTGACAAACGTATGCAGCGCATTGGAAAGCGAGTTGATCAGGTCGATCGGGCGGCCCGTGCTGGTCATCAGCTCACCGCCGAAGAGGTCGAACGCGATGTAGGAGTAGTAGGTAGGTCCCTCCTGAACCTTATTGTACATTCCGATGCGCAGCGCCTCGATGTCGTCGGAGCCGACCACCGTCGGGGAGACCGCCGAATGCGGCTCGATGTCGAGCATGCCGCTGCAAGCACCCATCAGGGGCAGCAGGGCAAACAAGATGATTTTATGCAACGATTTCATGATTGTCGGATTTAGAAAGTGATGTTTACGCCTAACTTGAAGATGCGCGGCTGGGGAACGCCGTCGTTATCCTCGCCGTAGAAGCGCGGATCGAGATTGACGCTCGTCTCGGGGTCCCAGCCGGGATAGCGCGAGCAGAGGAAGACGTTGTCGCCCTGGGCATAGACCCGGAGTCCCTTGAGGTGGATTTTCGAAACCAGCCGCTGCGGGAAGGTGTATCCCAGCGTCACCGAGCGCAGGCGGATGAACGAACCGTCGGTCAGGTACATCGTCGAGTTCTTGCCGTTCCAGCCGCTGTACGAGTAGATCGCGCGCGGGTATTTGTCCGACGTGCCGGGTCCCGTCCAGCGGTTGTCGGCATAGGCTTTCAGCAGCGAGCGGGTATAGCCGGGCTTGGAGCCGTGGATCATCCACGACGCATACACGTCGTTTCCGTAGCTGTACGTAAAGAAGAGGCTCAATTCCAGCCCTTTGTACTTGAAGGTGTTGTTCCAGCCGCCCGAGAATTTGGGGTTGGGGTTGCCCGTGACGATACGGTCGTCGTCCGTGATGTTCCCGTCGCCGTTGCGGTCCCAGTACTTGACGTCGCCGGCGCGCACGCCCTTGTCGTAGAGCGCCTGCGGCACCTCACCGTCGTACTGGTAGATGCCGTCCGTGCGGAAGATGTACCACGAACCCACCGTCCGGCCGAGTTTCAGCGCGCGGTTGGCGCCGATCGACAGCAGGTCGTCTTCGAGCAGCGACGTCAGCTTGTTGACATTGCGGGCGATGTTGAACGACGAACTCCACAGCACCTTGCCCAGATTGAGGTGGGTGTTGATCGTGAACTCGACACCCTTGTTGCGCATCGACCCGATGTTGCTCAAGATCGAGGTCTCGCCCGTCGTGGCGTGCACGGGCTTCGAGTAGAGCAGGTTGTTCGTGTTCTTCAGGTAAACGTCGGCGATCATGTTGATCTTGCCGCCCAGGAAGCTCAAGTCGAATCCGGCGTTGTACTGGTCGGCGGTCTCCCACGTCAGACGGTCGTTGCCGCTCGACGAAATGGCAATGCCGCTCTGGCCGCCGTAGTTGACGCCGCCGCTGATCAGGGCCTGCCAGCCGTAGTTGCTGATTCCGTCCTGGTTACCCGTGCGGCCGTAGCTGGCGCGGATCTTCAGGTCGGTCTTCTCGGCGTTCCAGAACGACTCGTTCGAGACGTTCCAGCCGACCGACACCGAGGGGAACCAGCCCCAGCGGCAGTCGGGCGCGAAGCGCGACGAACCGTCGGTACGGATCGTGGCATTGACCACGTAACGGTCCTTGTAGGCGAGGCTCAAACGGGCGAAATAGGATTCGATGGCATATTCCGACAGTCCGGCGCTGGCATCGACGATGTTGGCGGCCACGCTCGCCACGTCGAACGCCGGCGAGGGATAGTTCTGCGCATCAATGTACGACGTGCGGCTCCTGGTCTTGAGGAACGAGTGACCCACCATGGCCCCGAGTTCGAAATCTTCGCCGATCTTGCGGTTATAGTTGGCGTAGAGGTCGATCGTGTTGGTCATCACGAACCGGTTCCGGTCCAGGATGCGGCCCTTGTCGGCGGCATAGGGGTGGTTCTGATTGTAATAGATGTAGTCATAGGTGTAGGCCGAGTCATTGTTGTACGACGCCCTGACCGTCAGGCCCTTGATGATCTGCGCCTCGGCCCAGAACGAACCGATGAAGCGGTAGTTGTCCGTATAGGAGGTCTCCTCGGAGAGAATCTGCACGGCATTGTGCAGCAGCAGTTCGTCGGTTCCGCCCGTGTAATAGCCGCCGTTGGGTTTGTAGGGACGGTCGAAGGGACGCTGCTGCACGGCGCGTCCGATGATCGTCGATCCGAGATTGGCTCCCGGGATACGGTTGTTGTGCAGGTAGTTGCCGCTGATGTTGGCGCCCACCTTCAGCCATTTGAACATTTCGTGGTTGATATTCGACTTGAGGTTGACCTTCGAGATGTCGTTCGTCTTGATGACGCCCTCCTGGTAGTTGTAGCTGCCCGAAAGGTAGTATTTGGTCTTGGCGTTGCCGCCCGAAAACGACAGGTCGAGGTAGTGCGACTGCCCGAGCCGGGTGATCAGGTCGAGCCAGTCGGTGTCGGGCATGTCTCCGTAGGGATTGCGGATGGGCTTGACATATCCCGAGCTGTTGACCGTGAAGCCGTTCTGGCGGTTGTAGTTGTCGACGCCCTCGTTGAAGACCTCGACGTACTGCTTCGAACCGACGTATTCGCGGCGCCCGGTGTTGGGAAACTGCGTGATGCTGAAGCCGTAGTTGACCTTGACCTCCGATTTGCCCTCGCGGCCCTGCTTGGTGGTGATCAGCACGACGCCGTTGGTGGCGCGCGAGCCGTAGATCGCGGCCGAAGCGGCGTCCTTCAGCACCTCGATCGACTCGATGTCCGTGAGGTTGAGCGTCGCCAGCGAACTCATGTTCTCGCCGAACGAATAGAGCGACGCCGAGTTGTTCGACAGCGGAATGCCGTCGATCACGTAAAGCGGCTCGTTGCTGGCGCTGAGCGACGACGAACCGCGGATGCTCATCTTCTCGGCCGAGCCGAGGTTACCCGAACTGGTCGAGATCGACACGCCGGCGATGCGGCCCTGAAGGAGTTCCGAGGGCGACATCACGCTGCGCATGTTCTCCTCGGTGGGCTTGAACTGGCTGATGGCGTTGGTCACCAGGCTGCGGCGCTGCGTGCCGTAACCGACCACGACCACCTCGTCGAGAGCCATGTTGTCGTTTTCGAGCCGGACCTCATAGAACCGTGCCGGATCGTCCACCGCAACCTCCCTGGTCTTCAGGCCGAGGTAGGAGACGATTAGGCGGACATCCGTGCGCGCCCCGATCCGTACGGAGAACGAGCCGTCGAGGTCGGTGGTGGCGCCGATCGTCGTGCCGTCGACGATCACCGTGGCGCCGGTGATCGGATTCCCGGCGCTGTCTTTCACGACGCCCTTCACGACGGCATTGGCCGAAGCGCGGGCCGCGGCGTCCCGCTTCGCGGGGGCGGACATGATGGCGATCATCTTGCCCTCGACGCTGCTCACGACGTTCTGTCCGGCGAACATCTTCCCGACGACCGCGCCGATCTCCTCGTTTTTGACATCGAGGGTGATCTTCTTGTTCACATCGGCATCCTTCGTCTTGATGACGAACGAGTAGCCGTAATCCTTTTGCAGGCGTTCGATCGCCGCCTTGACGGTCGCATTGCGGACCGACAGGCTCACCTTCTGGGCCGAGGCCGCGGAGGCCTGGAACAGGAAGCACAGAAGTGCGGCAAGCGTGATCAAACTTTTGACGGAAGGTAAAAGTTTATTCATTACGTTAAGATTTGAAGTTTTGAGAAATAGGTCATTAAAGATTCCGTTCGTTCTGTGTACTACATGATATGGTTATTTTAGGGGTGGCGATATGTAATATACCTCGGCTTCCCTGCGCACCGAGAAAAGGCGGTCCTTGTTGAGCGCATCGAGGATTTCGTCGAGCGACTCCTCGTTGACGAACGAGGCGTAGTAGGTCTCGTCGCACAGCGATTTGTCCGTGACGACGATCTCGACGGCGAAGTGGCGGCGCAGGTCGGCGACGATGTCGCCCAGGGTCTGCTCCACGAAGAAGAAGTTGTTGTTGTCGATCCAGTTCGCATAGGAATCGGGATCGAAATTGAGGAAGTCGATGTGATTGTTGGTCTTGTTGAAACGGAGGATGTCTCCGGGCGCGAGGGTGAGTTTCCCGTTCATCTTCGACGCCTTGATGCCTACCGACACCTTGCCGCGCACCAGACTCACCTCCGACTTGGCATCCTCCTGATAGGATTTGAGGTTGAACTGCGTGCCGAGCACCTTCACCTCCAGCCGGTCGGCGGAGACGATGAACGGGCGGTCCTCGTCGCGGCGGACGTCGGCGAACATCTCGCCCGACAGGTAGACCTGCCTCATCGAGCGGTTGAACTGCTTGGGATAGATGAGTTTCGTACCGGCGTTGAGCCACACGTGCGTGCTGTCGGGCAGCACGATCTCGCGGCGCTCGCCCATGCCGGCATAGACCTCCACCCACTCGCGCGGGGTGTTGGCCTGATGCCTGTAATGGAGCGCCAGAACGACGGCGGCAACGGCGGCGGCGTATTCGATTATACGGAGGGACCACCGCCACCGCCGGAGGTTACCGCTGCGGGGGGGGGAATTCGGGGCGGGGCATGCCGCGAGGATCGAGTCCAGCTTACGCCGCACGCGCTCCTTGCCCTCGGGATCGTACTCGGTCTCGGTAGCGTCCAGCAGGTCGCTGAACAGCTGGTCCAGCCCCGGGTCCTTCAGCCGCTCCCGCAGCCACATGCGCACCTGCTGCGCCTCGGCTTCCGTGCAGTTGTCCCGCATGTAGGCAAGCAGCTGTTCACGCGACATATTTTTCTTGGTATCCATAGGTTTCGTCTTGTTTTCAGAAGAACAGCACAAAAAAGAGCGTCACGACGGAGATCGTCTTGCGGATCTGCTTGATCGCCAGGTCGACGTGCTTTTCGACCGTGCGGATCGAGAGGTTCAGCGCCCGGGCGATCTCGGCATTGGTCATGTTGCGGTCGTAGCGCATGGCGAATATCTCGCGCCGCTTGTCGGGCATCGAACGCATCACCGAGTCGATGAACCCGACCCGTTCGCGCACGTCCACGTAGTCGTAAATGTCCGTATCGCCGTCGGCGACGTTGAGCATCGCATCGTTGATGTCGCTGCGCAGCATGTTGTACCGCAGCCGCATGTAGTCGAAAAGTTCGTTGCGCGTGGCGACCAGCAGGTAGTTGCGCACCGACAGTTCGGGATTGACCTGCTCCTTGCGCATCCACATTTTGACGAAGACGTTCTGGATGATGTCCTCCGCCACGGAAGAGTCCTTGATGATATGCCTGGCGAAGGTGTGCAGCAGGTCGTAGTAGCGGTCGAAAAGCACTCCGAAGGCTGCCTTGTCGCCGCCGCGCATCATCACGACAAGCTCCGAATCCCGTAAACGATTCTGCATGCCCGTCAGTATTTGCTCATGTCCGTAACCGCATAGGGCGTCCGGCAGGCCTCCAGCGCCGCCCGGATCGCCACCGGGGCGTTGGCGTCGGTAACCGGCGTCGAATAACCCGTCGTCGAGGTGCTGGAGGTCGAATAGCGGTAGCCGTTTCCCTCGACGCTGACGCCCGTGCAGGGCGTGACGAGCGTCCGGAACACCGTCGCGGCGGCCGCGTAACGGCTGATTCCGTAGTCCATATGGTAGGAGTCGCGCGTGAGGTCCATCCCGTTGTCCCTGTTCAGCGACGAGGTCCGCAGGTTCTGGAGCGACGTTCCCGAGGGGATCACGATGTCGATGCAGGTCTGGGCGGTGATCTTCCGCACCTGGGCCACGATCGCCTCGAACATCGCCTGCTGGTTGGCGAAATACTTCGGATAATGGGAGTGGTAGGCTCCGTAGGCCTGGGCCATGATGTAGCCGATCGTGGGCCGGTCGAGGGGCTGCGCCTGCTGGATGTAGTCGCAAAGTCCGGAAATCGCGCCCCGCTCGGTCTCGTCCCACTCCCACGCATAGTACGAACCGGTGTGCTCCTGCAACGTCACGATGTCCCACGTATCCGACTCGACGATGCTCTTGAGCGAACGGTTCAGCGTCCCTTCGTTCTCCCACTTCGTCGCTCCCGGCTCGCAGTAATAATAGGTGCAGATGTCCGGTGCGGCATAGTTCTCGAAAAATTCGGGCAGCTTATAGCCGCCGTGATAGGCCCGCACCATCCGGACATGGGTGATTCCGGCGCTTTTCAACATGCCCGGCAGATGCTCCGTGGCATCGACCGTAAAACTGTTGCCGATAAAAAGTATCTTGAGGGATTTGCCTCCCGCCGGCAGCGGCGGGTTGAACGAGCCGTTAAGCTCGCTCCCGATCCGGATCACCTCGCCGTCGGCGAAGACGAAGCAGACGTATTTCCCCGTGTCGAGCACGCAGCGCAGCGCAACGGCTCCGCCCGCAGGAGCGGCCGTGCCCGTGTCGGCCCCGTCGAAAGCGATCGTTCCGCCGGCCGTCAGCGTCACCGCGGGCGACGCCCCGCCCCGCAGGGCCTCCGCGTCGGCTTTCACCGGCGTCGCAACGCCGTCGGCCGCCCAGTAACCGCCGCCGTTCACCGTAAAGAAGGGAATCGCCTCTTTCCGAACGCCCCGCGTCGCGGCGCCCTTGAAGCCGAACTTCAACACCCCTCCGGCGGTCGTCGTCACCGACTCGGCGTAATTGCAGGCTTCAACGCGCGCTTTCAGGTAGGCTTTCATCTCATCGGTCGAGCCGAACAGGTCGACCGACTCCTCCCCGGAGACCTTTTGGGTGACGGGCACGACGGCCGGTTCCGCACCGCCGTATGCGATCGTCAGCGACGAGGTGCGCTGCTGCGCCAAAGGATTCGCCTGCGCGGTGATTCCGACCTTCGCACTCCCCGTGCCTTCCGCCGGAACGGCTTCCAGCCACTCGTCGTCGCACACGATCATCCAATGCCCCGTCGTCGAGATGCTCAACTGCAAGGTCGTTTTCCCGGCCTCGAAATTCAGCGAAGCCGGAACCGCATAGAATCTGACATCGGGATTTCCGTCGTCGTCCTTGCCGGAAGAGCAGCCGGCGGCGGCCGCAAACAAGGTGAAAATCAGCAGGTGAAAAAGAAGTTTCTTCATAAGTTCATCAGGTCGGTTATAATAAGTACGAATGAGGCGAACCCTCTACGTAACCGAAAATGCAATTTCACGGAAATGAAACACGGCCCCCGGAACCGGAGCGGTGAATAAGGCGAAATAAAACTCCGGACGGGAACCGGAGGCCTGCTTTCAGCCCCGGTTCCCGTCCGATCGCTCCGTAAGGTCATCCCCGAACGGATTATGGATTCAATCGGTTTATCCGTTTCCGGAACATTCCGGCAAGCTGCCGGTGATTTCGGCCACCCGCCGGGCCGCCATTTCGGGCGTAACGGCTTTCAGGCAGCGGTAGTCGCCGTAGCGGCAGGGCTTGTTGCCGAAGACCGAGCAGGGACGGCACGCCATGTCGGCCTGCAAAACGTTCCCGGACGAAACCCCGTAGCCCAGAAAACCCAGCCCGGGATGCGTCGCGCCCCATACCGACACCACGGGCGTCGCGACGAGCGACGCCAGGTGCATCACCAGCGAATCCATCGTCACCACGCAGTCCAGGTTGGCGATAAGGTCCATCTCCCCGGCGAAACGGACCTTGCCGTACAAGGCCGTGACGTTGGGATACGTGCGTTCCATCTCCTCGGCGAACGCCTGTTCGGCGCCTCCGCCTCCGTGGATGAAAACCCGCCCGTAACGCTCCGAGAGCATCCGCACGAGTTCGCGGCTCTGCTCCTCGGGATAGGTCTTGCCCCGGTGTGCGGAGAAGGGTGCGAAGCCCACCCACACGCCGTGTTTCTCCCCGAAGGGATTGGGGCGGTCCCGGCGCACGGCGGGCGCAGGGTCGTCCAGCACGAATCCCAGCCTCCGGAAAACGTCGCAGTAGCGCAGCACCGTGTGGCGCAACGGCTCCATGCCGCGGCCGCCGCAGCGGATGAACGCCCGTTTCCCGGCGCGCCCCTTGTCGATATGCGCCGCCGGAACGCCGTGCAGACGCATCGCGAGGCGGAACGCCTTCGAGCGCAGCACGTCGTGCACGTCGGCCACGGCGTCCACGCCCAGCCTCCGGGCCTGGGCGGCCAGCCGCCACATTCCCGCCAGGGAGTGATGGGCGCCTTTTACATCGACGTCGAGAAACCCGACATCCAGCCCTGCGAAAAAGGGCCTGAACATGGCCTGCGTGGCCACCGTGACCCGCAGATCGGGATAAGCGGCCGTCAGCGCACGGAGCGCATGCGGCAGCATCGCCACGTCGCCCATCGCCGAGGTGCGCATCACCAGCAGGTGACACGGAACCGGCGCGCCGCTCCCGGCCGCCGCACCGCCCGCTCGTTCCCCGTTCGGGAGGCCGTTCGCCGTCCCCACGCTATTTTTTCTGCCCATAGAGCACCGGATTCAGTGCCGGGTCGTTGTACATTTTCATCTGTTTGTAGGTCTTCATGTACTTGCGGCCCGCCTCGATGTCCTCGATCAGCTCTTCGATGGCCTGCGAAAGGTCGACCTGCTGCGCGAGCAGCACGTCCAGCTTCTTCCGGCAGGCCGCGCGATGCGCGTCGTCCACGTCCGTACGCTCCGCCTCGCGCGCCATGTGGTAAATCTTCAGGGCGAGGATCGACAGGCGGTCGATGGCCCACGCCGGGGTCTCGGTGTTGAGCCGGGCGCCTTCGGCAGGCGTTACGTCCTTGTATTTGTCCAGCAGGTAGGAGTCCACGTACTCCACCATGTCCGTACGGTCCTGATTCGATTTGTCGATGCGGCGCTTGATGAGAAGCGCCTCCGCGGGGTCGATGGCCGGGTCGCGGATAATGTCCTCCAAGTGCCACTGCACCGTGTCGATCCAGTTCTTGTGGTAGAGCAAATGGTCGATCGTGCCCGGCGCGTAGGGATTGTCGATGGGATGGTCCACATCGTCCCAGCGGTGATACTCCTCGATGGACCGGTTGAAAATACGATTCGCGTTTTCGGTAAACATAGCTTGCGGTTTTATAGTATTATTGGATTTTTCACCGGAAAATCATACCTTTGTCGGTAACGATTAAACAAAGATAATGACTTTTTCCAAAAAAGCAATACTCCTCTCCGGAATCCTCCTCTGCATCTCCGTGCAGCTCGGGGCGCAGGTGCGCCAGACGCGCGAAGAGTACATCAGCCGCTACATGCCCATCGCCATCGCCCACATGGAGCGCTACGGAATCCCCGCGAGCATCACCATGGCGCAGGGAATCCTCGAATCGGACTGCGGCAACAGCCTGCTGTCGATGAAGTCGAACAACCACTTCGGCATCAAGTGCAAGCGCAACTGGACGGGCGACAAGGTCTACCACGACGACGACGCCAAGGGCGAATGCTTCCGCTCCTACCCCTCGGTCGAGGCGTCGTACCGGGACCACGCCGAATTCCTCGACTCGCAGCCCCGCTACGACTCGCTGTTCGCCTACTCCTCCGACGATTACAAGAGCTGGGCGCGGGGTCTCAAGGCCGCGGGCTACGCCACGGCCCCCGACTACGCGCAGCGGCTCATCCGCATCATCGAGGAGAACCAGCTCTTCCTGCTCGACCGGCCCGACGGCGCACGGCTCTACGCCTCGCGCTACGGCCTGAAACGCGACCCCGAAGAGTGGTTCTCGTCGCAGAGCAGCGTGGAGGAACTGGCCCGGACCGAGGGGGCCGTCGACCCGGACAACTACCGCGTGACGATCAACGCCCACCAGGGTTACAACGTCTACGTCACCAACGGCGTGCACTACGTGCTGGCCAAGGAGAACGACACGTTCGAGAACATCGGGCGGAAGTTCCGCCTCTCGCCGCGCAACCTGCGCAAATTCAACGATCTGAAGGATAAGAAGGCCCAGCCGGTGCCGGGCGAGGCGGTCTACATCGAACGCAAGCGGAAACGCTGGGAGGGCAACTCCCGGCACCACATCTGCCGCCAGGGCGAAACGGCCTACTCCGTGGGCCAGTCCTACGCCATCCGCACGCGGTCGATCGAGAAACTCAACAAGCTCCGCAAGGACGAGGAGCTGGCCGCAGGACGCGAAATACGCATAAAATAAAACCTACATACCATGGAAACAACCCCGCTGAGAGCACAGATTCTCGACACCATCATCCGCAAGTCGACACTCAAACAACGGGTTTTCGACAACACCTTCGGAGCGTTCAACTCCCTGAAGGAGACGCTACTGGAGATGGCCTCGGAGATGGACGACGAACTGGACGGCAAACTCGACCGCCGCGTGAGGCTCGAATACCGCGACCGCGGCAAGTTCGAGGCCCAGTTGCAGGTAGCCAACGACATCCTGATCTTCCAGATGCACACCGACGTCTTCGAGTTCGGCTCCGACCACCTCATCTGGCAAAACCCCTACGTGCAGGCCGACCGCGACAACTCCTACTGCGGACTTATCAACATCTACAACTTCCTGTCCGACTCGTTCAAATTCAACCGCAACGCCGACGAAGGCTACCTGATCGGCCGCATCTTCATCAACCGCGAACGCCGCTACTTCGCCGAAGGCAAGCAGCAGAACTCGATGCGGGCGATGGATTTCGGCAAGTCGGAGATCGGCCAGGAGGCGCTGGTCGCGATTCTCGAATCGGCGATCGGCTTCGCGCTGAACTTCGACCTGCTGATGCCGCCCTACGAAGAGAACAAACGCGTGACGGTGGACCAGTTCAACACCAAGATGGACAACTCGAAGTTCGTGACGGGCAAACGCCTCGGCTACGACTTCGACGTAGAGGACATTTAACGGGCCGAACACGGGAGGGGCTTCCGATTTTCACCGGGTCCCGCGTGCCGCAACGGCCGTTGCGGCACATGATCGCCGCTTTAGCGGCACGCCGTAAATCCGGCCCTTCCCCGAACCCCTCCCCCGGAGGGAACTTGCCGTACCGCGCCCCACGCATCGAACACAACTTTCAACACGTCATTTTCTCTTGAAAACCATTCTTTTCCCGCTAATAACCGCAGCGGCGCTCCTGACGGGCAGCGTCCGCGCCCAGAACGAATACGCCGAAATCGCCCGGCTGCGGGGGCTGAACGAATCGGTGCGCGGCATCCGCTCGATGGCCGACGGCGAACACTACACCACGCTCGAATCGAACGACATCGTCCGTTACAGCTACGCCTCCGCGGCTCCCGGCGAGAGCATGCTCCCCGCGCCCACGCCGAACCTCGTCATCACCGACTACGCCTTCTCGCCCGACGAGCGGTCGATCCTCATTGCCTCGGGCCGCAAGCCGATCTACCGCCATTCGTACACCACCAGCTATTCACTCGTGCGCGACAACGCCGTGCGCCCCGTCCTGCGCGACGCCGAAGCGCCGCGCGACGCCTCCTTCTCGCCCGACGGGCAGAAGATCGCCTACTCGGACCGCAACGATCTCTACGTCTACGACATCGCCTCCCAGACCACGCGCCGCATCACCGACGACGGGGCGTGGAACGAGGTGATCAACGGCACGACCGACTGGGTCTACGAGGAGGAGTTCGGCGCAACGCGGGCCTACGCCTTCTCGCCCGACAGCCGCCGCATCGCCTACCTGCGTTTCGACGAGAGCGAAGTGCCGCTGATGGAGATGATGCGCTTCGACGGCAAACTCTACAACAGGGCCTATTCGTTCAAATACCCCAAGGCCGGGGAGCGCAACTCCGTGGTCCAGCTCTGGATCGCCGACCTCGAGACCGGCGCCAGGGAGCGCATCGACACGGGCGAGGAGACCGACCAGTACATTCCCCGCATCGGCTGGACGCCCGACGGACGGCCGTGGTACTACCGCCTCAACCGCCGCCAGAACACCTTCGAGATGATCGTCTGCGAACCCCACGGAGCGCAGCGCACGGTCTACGAGGAGCGGGCGCAGCAATATGTCGAGCGCGTGGACGACGGGACCGTGACCTTCGTCGACCGCGACCGTTTCCTCGTGCGGCAGGAGAGCCACACGGGCTTCATGCACCTCTACCTGTACAGCCTCCGCCGGGGCATCCTCGAACAGGTGACCAAAGGCCCGTGGGAGGTGACCCAGTTCGTGGGAACCGACGGCAGGCGCGTGTGGTTCCTCTCGACCGAGACCTCGCCGCTGCGCCGCAACCTGTACAGCGTGCGCCTCGACGGCAAGGACAAACAGCGTCTCACCACGGGCGAGGGCTACTACACCGCAGCCCCGAGCGCCGGGATGAAATACTTCATCACCACCTTTTCCAACGCCTCGACCCCCAACGTCACGGAGGTCTGCGACGCCGCCGGGAAACCCGTCCGCACGCTGGCCGACAGTCGCCGCCTGCGCGAAGAACTGGCCGCCGCCGACCGCCCCGTGAAGGAGTTCTTCACCTTCACGACCGAGCGCGGCGACACGCTCAACGCCTATATGGTCAAGCCCCGCGGCTTCGATCCCTCGCAGCGTTACCCCGTATTGCTGACCCAGTATTCGGGTCCCGGCTCGCAGTCCGTGCGCGACCGCTGGTCGCTGGACTGGGAGGACGCCCTCGCCGACAAAGGCTACATCGTGGTCTGCGCCGACGGCCGCGGCACGGGATTCCGGGGCGAAAAGTTCAAGAAACTCACCTACGGACGCCTGGGGGCGCTGGAGGTCGAGGACCAGCTTTCGACCGCCCGCCACATGGCGGCGCAGCCCTGGATCGACCCTGCGCGCATCGGCATCTACGGCTGGTCCTACGGCGGATTCATGGCCCTGAGCTGTGCGATGAAGGGCCTCGGGCTGTTCAAAATGGCCATCGCCGTGGCTCCCGTCACCTCGTGGCGTTATTACGACACGATCTACACCGAGATCTACAACAACCTTCCGCAGTACAACGCCGCAGGCTACGACGACAATTCGCCGATCAATTTCGCGCGGATGCTCGACGACCGGCGCACGCGGCTGCTGATCATCCACGGCACGGCCGACGATAACGTCCATTTCCAGAACACCGTCGAGATGACCCGGGCGCTCAACCGCGCCGGCAAACAGTACGACATGATGGTGTACCCCGACCAGAACCATTCGATGTTGCCCGACGCAACGGCACACATAAGACAAAAGATGATCGACTACACTCTGAAGAATTTATGACGTACACATTGCAACACGAAACGCCCGTCGGCCCCGTGACGATCACGGCTACGGGCGAGGCTGTGACGCAGATCCGTTTCGGCACGACAGTTCCGGAAGGCTCCGCGGCCGTCCCCGAAACCGCCGCCACACCCCTGCTGCTGAAGGCGGCGGCGCAGCTCCGGGAGTATTTCGCCGGCACGCGCCGCGACTTCTCGCTGCCGCTCGCACCCGCCGGAACGCCCTTCCAGCAATCTGTCTGGCAGGCGTTGCAAACCATCCCCTACGGCGAAACCCGCACCTACGGACATATCGCCATGCAGATCGGCCACAACAAATCGTTCCGCGCCGTCGGCATGGCCAACAACCGCAACCCCATCGTCATCGTCATTCCCTGCCACCGCGTCCTGGGTTACGACGGCAAGCTCACGGGCTACGCCGGAGGGCTCGACATCAAGGAACGGCTGCTCGCCCTGGAAAAGCGGCGATAACGCACCCCGGCGGCAGGCCCGCAAACCCCAATCGCACCCGCACGAAAAAATGCGGGGCACGGTCTCCCGCGCCCCGCATCTGCATATCCCGCCGGGTCAAAGCCCGAACGCAAAGGCGTTGATGCCGTCGTAAACCGCGCTGACGATGCCCAGCAGCAGGACGCCTGCCATGCAGAGCGCGAGGCTGACGCGCGTGTAACGGTCGCTGCGGAACGCCGCGATCGGCGCGTCGCCGGGCATAATGTACATCGCCTTGACGATCAACAGGTAGTAATAGAGCGACACGACCGTGTTGACCAGCGCGATGAAGACCAGCAGGTGGAATCCGCCACTGAAAGCCGCGGCGAAGACGAAGAATTTCGAGAAGAACCCGGCGAAGGGCGGGATTCCCGCCAGCGAGAACAACGCCAGGGTCATCAGCAGCGCCAGGCGGGGATTAGTGCGGGAAAACCCGTTGTAGTCCTCCAGCGAGACCCTGCCGCCGCTGTGCTGCTCGACGGCGGACAGCACGCCGAACACCGCGAGGTTGGCGGCCATGTAGACCAGCACGTAAAAGACCAGCGAGGTCATGCCGATGGCGCTGCCGCCGATGACGGCCAGCATGATGTATCCGGCCTGCGAGATGGACGAGAAGGCCATGAAACGCTTGAGGTCCTTCTGCCGGATGGCGAAGAGGTTCGCAACGGTGATGCTCGACACCGTCACGATCCAGAGCAGCGTCTGCCACTGTTCGGTCATCGGGGCGAACACCTTCACGAGCACCGTCAGCAGCACGAACGCCGCAGCGCCCTTCGAGACCACCGAAAGATAGGCGGTCACGTTCGTCGGCGCGCCCTGGTAGGCGTCCGCCGTCCAGAGGTGGAAGGGCACGAGCGAAATCTTGAAGCCGAGCCCCGAGAGGAAGAAGACCAGGGCCATCACCAGCAACGGCGAACCGTCGATGCGGGCGGCCATGTCGCCGAAATAGAGCGTCCCGGTCGTTCCGTAGAGGAACGAGATGCCGTAGAACATCAGTCCGCTCGAGAACAGCGCGCAGAGGATGTATTTGGCCCCCGCCTCGGCCGAATAGCGTTTGTATTTGTTGAAGGCCACCAGACAGGCCATCGGGACCGAAGCCAGCTCCAGACCGATGAAGAACAGCAGGAAGTTGCCCGCGCCGATCATAAAATACATGCCCAGCAGCGTCGAGAGGGTCAGGATGTAGAATTCGCCCTGCTTGTGGCGCGTGTCCTCGCGGCGCAGCCACGTGTCGGACTGCATGAAGACGATCAGCGCCCCGACGGAGAGCATGCTTTTGACGATGCCGTCCATCGGCGTATGGCAGAACATGCCGCCGAAGAGTTCGCCCCCCGCAGCCGGAACAAGGTTCACAACCACCTGCACGACCATCAGGCAGCAGACCACGGCCGAAAAGCGGCGGCGTGCGCGCTCCCCGGCCATGAGGTCGTAGAGGAACACGAAGACGAGAATCGCCGTGAGGGTCACTTCGGCCCGCATCAGCGTAAATATCGAGGTGTAATCCATAGTCGCTTAACTCAAAATATGTGCAATGATCTCCGCGACGCTGCCGCGGATCATGTCGCTCACCCACAGCGGCGCCAGCCCCATGCCGGCGATGGCGACGACGAGGCAGACGACCGACAGCCGCTCGTCCCACGTGGCGTCCGAAAGCTTCAGGTGCTCGGGATTGTCGCACGTGCCGTAAAGGATTTTCCCGACGACGCGCAGGATGTAGACCGCCGTGATGACGATCGACGTGCAGGCGATGACGGTCACCACGCGGTGGAACGTGTCGGCGTTCATAAACGCGCCGTTGAAGATGGTCATTTCGGCCACGAAGCCGCTCAGGCCCGGCAGCCCGAGGTTGGCCAGACCCGCGATCACATACCCGACCGCGAGGAACGGCATCACCTTCATCAGCCCGCCCAGCTGGCGGATGTCCCGCGTGTGGGTGCGGCCGTAGATCATGCCGATCAGCGCGAAGAAGAGGGCCGTCATCAGGCCGTGGCTCAACATCTGGAGCACGGCGCCCGTACCGGCCGTGGTGTTCATCATCAAAACGGCGAACAGCACCAGTCCGCAGTGCGACACCGAGGAGTAGGCGTTGATGTACTTGAGGTCGGTCTGCACGCAGGCCGAGAAGGCGCCGTAGACGACGGAAATCGTTGTCAGGATGATAAATACCCAGCTCAATTCATGCGCCGCTTCGGGTAAAAGATACATAGCAACCCGGAAACAGCCGTATCCGCCCAGCTTCATCAGCACCCCGGCGTGGAGCATCGACACGGCCGTCGGGGCCGAGGCGTGGCCGTCGGGGCTCCACGTATGGAACGGGAACAGCGCGCCCAGCACGCCGAAACCCACGAACACCAGCGGGAACCAGATGCGCTGCTGGGCAACGGGAATGTTGTTCAGCGCGGCGATCTCCTGAATGTTCATCGTCGTGGCGCCCGCACCGAAGTAGATGCCCAGAATGCCGATCAGCAGCAACGCCGAACCGCCCATGAGCATCAGCGTCAGTTTCATGGCGGCGTATTCCTTGCGCCCGCTGCCCCAGACGCCGATCAGCAGGTACATCGGGATCAGCGCCACCTCGTAGAACAGGAACATCGTGAAGAGGTCGACCGAAATGAAGAACCCGAACACCCCCACGCTCAACAGGCAGAACCAGAGGAAGTAGGCTTTGACGTCGGTCTTCATCTGCCACGAGGCGAACGTGCCCGTGAAGACGATGACGGCTGACAGCAGGAGCATTGCCACCGAAATGCCGTCGACGCCCACGGCGTAGTGGATGTTGAGCGGCGCATACCAGACGCGGCTTTCGGTGAAGAGCATCTGCGCCGTCTCGCCCGCGCCGCGCAGCCCGAGGTACTGCACCACGAGCACGACAGCCAGCGCCACGAGCAGCGAAGAGCCTGCGACCATCACCGTGTGAATCTGCCGCGTGGACTTCGAGAGCCACAGACCCAGCATCATCACGAGCGGAACGGCGGGAAACAGAGATAGTATATTCATAACTCGTTCGGATTAACAGATTAGAAGAATCAGGATCGTGAGGCCCAGCGCACCGCCGAGGAACCAGATGCAGTAACGCTGCACGCTGCCGCTCTGCATGTCGCGGATGAGCCAGGCGGCGCCGTTTGCGCCCCAGGCGAGGAGATTCATAAAGCCGTCGACCACATGGCGGTCGAACCACGCAATGGGCGTCGAGATGCAGGCGAAAATCACCCGGTGGGTGATGAACTGGTAGACCTCGTCGATGTAGAACCGGCGATAGGCCGCGCGGTGCAGGCCGCTGAACGTCGCGGCCAGCCTGTCGGCCACGGGCTGCCGGTCGCGGGCGTACATCCACGTCGCCAGCGCGATGGCCGCAGCGGCGACGCAGAGGCTCACGGCGGCAACGCTCCGGTCGATATGGATGACATAGGGCGCGCCGTCGCTCGACACGAACTCCCCGAAGGGGATGAATCCCGCCACGCAGGTCACCGCCGCCAGAAACACCAGCGGCAGGGTCATCGTCAGCGGAGCCTCGTGCGGCTTGTGCGCCGCATGCAGTTCGCGGTTCTCCGCGCCCCAGAAAATACCGTAATAGAGCCGGAACATGTAGAAGGCCGTAAGTCCCGCGATGGCGGTCATCACCCACCCCATGACGGGTGAGAAGGCGAAACAGGCCGTCAGGATCTCGTCCTTCGAGAAGAAACCGCTCAAGGGCCAGATCCCCGCGATGGCGAGGCACGCCACGAGGAACGTCAAGTGGGTCAGCGGCATGTAGCGGCGCAGGCCGCCCATGGCCGACATCTCGTTGGAGTGCACGGCATGGATGATGCACCCCGCGCCGAGGAACAGCAGGGCCTTGAACATGGCGTGGGTGAAGAGGTGGAACATCGAAGCCATGTAACCCAGCCCTCCGGCGTGCGGGTCGGCCGAGGTCGAGACGCCCAGCGCCACGAGCATGAACCCGATCTGCGAAATGGTGCTGAACGCCAGCACACGCTTGATGTCGCTCTGCACACAGGCCACGACGGCGGCGTAAAACGCCGTGAAGGCCCCGACATAAGCCGTCCAATGCAGCACTTCGGGCGCATAGCCGATGAAGAGCGGAAACATCCGCGCTACGAGGTAGACGCCCGCCACGACCATCGTCGCGGCATGGATCAGCGCCGACACGGGCGTGGGCCCCTCCATGGCGTCGGGCAGCCAGATGTGCAGCGGGAACATGGCGCTCTTGCCCGCGCCGCCGACGAACATCAGCCCCAACGCCAGCGGGATCATCGCCCCGGCGGCCACCAGCGCGTGCGTCTCGGGCGTGAAGGAGAAGGTCCCGGCGTAGTAGCCGTAGATCAGGATGCCTATCAAGAAGCCCAGGTCGGCGAAGCGCGTCACGATGAAGGCCTTCTTCGAGGCGGCCACGGCCTCCTTCTTCGTATAGTAGAAGCCGATCAGCAGGTAGGAGCTGACGCCCACCAGCTCCCAGAAGAGGTACATCTGGAAGATGTTGGTCGCCACGACCAGCCCGATCATGCTCATCGTGAAGAGCGACAGAAAGGCATAGTAACGCTGGAAGCCCCGCTCGCCCTTCATATAGCCCAGCGAATAGATGTGGACCATCAGCGACACCGTGGAGATCACCACGAGCATCATCACCGAGATCGGGTCGAGCAGAATGCCCAGGTCGATGTGCAGCGCACCGCCGATGGGCAGCCACACGGCGTTCCAGGGGATCAGCGTCGGAAACACGCCCGCGGCATCGCGCCCGGCCGAGAAGTATTCGAAAGCCGTCCAATAGCTCAACAGCGCCACGACGGCCAGCACGGCCGTGCCCACGGCGCCCGCCGCCGCGGGACGCATCTTCATGCCCGCAAGCCCCAGCACGAGGAAACTCGCCAGCGGAAGCAACAGAATCAGAATCGTATATTCCATAGAAGATCGTTTTTTCGCACCGTTACCACTTCATTTCCCGCAGGCTCCGGGCGCCGATGTTGCGGATGTTGCGGTAGATATTGATGATGATGGCGATGGCCACGGCGGTCTCCGCAGCGCTGATTCCGATGGCGAACAGGGCGAAGAAGAACCCTTCGAGCTGCTCGGGGAAGAGGAAGCGGTTGAAGACCACGAAATTGATGTCCACCGAGTTGAGAATCAGCTCGACCGAAATCAGCATCGCCAGCAGGTTGCGGCGCGTGACGAATCCGTAAATGCCCACGAACATCATCACCGTGGAGACAATCAGGTAATATTCCATGTGTATCATAGTCGTGTTTTTTAGCGTTTGCGCGCGATGAGGATGCCGCCGACGATGCAGGCCAGCAGCAGCAGGCTGATCACCTCGAACGGCAGGATGTAACCGTATTTTCCGCTGCTCATCAGCGCGTGGCCGATGGTCCGCACGTGCAGTTCGCCGTGCTCGAAATGCGAGGGCAGGAAGTCGTGGCGGAGCGTTATCCAGAGGCAGATGCCCAGGCTGGCCAGCGCGGCGCCCAGCCCCACGAAGAGCTTGTAGCCCTTCAGGTCCTCGGCCTTGTCGCCCTGGCTCGACGTCAGGAGGATCGAGAAGACGTAGAGCACCGTGATGCCGCCGGCGTAGATCAGCAGCTGCACCGCCCCGAGGAACGAGTAGTTGAGCTGGAAGTAGATGCCCGCCGTACCGAAGAGCACGAACAGCAGGTAGGTCGCGGCGCGCAGGATGCGCCGGGTCGTCACGGCGAGAATCGCGCTGACGCCGATGAACAGCGCCAGGACCGTGAAAACGATCAATTCGAGTGTTATTTCCATGACTTACTGTTTATTGAGTTGTTTGACGAGCTTTTCGCGCGTGTAGACCGCGTGCTCGAAATCGGTCGAGAAGCGGATCGCGCCGGTCGGGCAGGCGTTGACGCACAGGTGGCAGAACATGCACGACCCCAGGTCGTACTCGTAGCGCACCAGCCGTTTTTTGGTCTTGCCCGTCCCGGGGTCGGCGACCGTCTCGGTCGTGAGGCGGATGGTCCCGTTGGGGCAGGCCGACTGGCACAGCCCGCAGGCGATGCACCTGTTGCGCCCCTCGGCGTCGTGGGGCATCGTCAGAGAGCCGCAGAAACGGTCGTACATCTTCAGCGTGGCCCGGTTTTCGGGATACTGCTCGGTGATCTTGGGCGTGAAGAACTCGCGCCCCGTCACTTTAAGTCCGGTCAAAAGGGTTCCCAGTCCGTGGAAAAGGCCTTTGATATAGCTACTCATAACTAAAAATGCAGTTTAAAGACGACGACAATGACCATCAGCAACAGGTTCGCCAGCCCGATGGGAACGAGGTATTTCCATTCGAGCGTCAGGATCTGGTCGATGCGCAGGCGCGGAAAGGTCCACTTGATCCACATGAGCAGCCACACCACGAAAAACGCCTTGGCGAAGAACCACACGAAACCCGGAATGCAGTCCATCACGGCGTTGAAGCCCTCCCAGCCCGCAATGTGCAGCGGCATCCAGCCTCCGAGGAAGATGGTGGCGGCGACGCCCGCGACGATGAACAGGTTGACGAACTCGGCAACGTAGAACAGCCCGAAGTGCATGCCCGAATACTCGGTGTGGTAGCCCGCCGTCAGCTCCGACTCGGCCTCCGGGAGGTCGAACGGGCCGCGGTTGACCTCGGCGTTGCCGGCGATGAGGTAGATCACGAAGGCGATCAGCGCCGGAATGTGGCCCTTGAAAAGGAACCACCCGTCGGCCTGCCGGGCCACGATCTCGGAGAACTGCATGGTGTCGGTCAGCACGATGATCGTGAGGATCGAGAGGCCGATGGAAAGCTCGTAGGAGATCATCTGCGCACCGCTGCGCATGGCGCCGATGAGCGAATACTTGTTGTTGGAACTCCACCCCGCCAGCAGAATGCCGACCACACCGATCGACGAGGCGGCCATCATAAAGAAGACGCCCACGTTGAAATCCAGCACCTCCAGCCCCTTGTTGACCGGCAGACAGGCGAAGGCCAGCACCGAGGCGAGGATGACGATATAGGGCGCGAGGTTGTAGAGGAACTTGTCCGAACGGCGGATGGTGATGATCTCCTTGGTGAGCATCTTGAAGACATCGCAGATGACCTGCACCGTACCCCACGGACCCACGCGCATCGGCCCGAGGCGGCATTGGAAGGCCGCGCAGACCTTGCGTTCCATGAAGATCATCAGGATGGCGATCACGGTGTACATCAGCAGCAGACAGCCGCCGACGATCACGCATTCGATGAAAACGGCCAGCCCGAGGGGCATCAGCGAGGTCAGCAGCCCGTGGACCCAGCTCGTAATTATAGAAAAGTCGAACATAGCAATACAATTTTTCGCTATTACAGATTATGGCACAACCGTCCGAAACGCCGATTTTGCCGCGCAGCGGCACCAAGTCCCTCCCCGAGGGAGGGGTTTGGGGTGGGGTCGGACTTGCAAACGACGCCGCAGGCGGCGAAAACGCCATTCGACAGCGTGATATGATGCATCATGGTCATAGAGTCTCTTTATCTGTCAATATCCGGAACCACGTAATCCAGCGTGCCGCCGATGGCGATCAGGTCGGCGATCTTCGTCCCCCGGGCGATGGTCTCCAGGCAAGAGACGAGCGGCAGACCCGTCGAGCGGAACTTCATGCGGTAGGGGAACTTGTCGCCCCGGCTCTCGATGAAGACCCCGAACTCGCCGCGGCTTCCCTCGACGGCGGCGTAGTAGCTGCCCTCGGGAATGCGGATCACGGGCTTCATCTTCAACTGGTATTCGCCTTCGGGAATGTTGTCGATCAACTGCTCGATGATGTGCATGCTCTGCTCGATCTCCCGCATGCGGACCATGTAGCGGGCCAGGCAGTCGCCCTCGGTGAAGAGCACCTCCTCGAAATCCACCTTGCCGTAAACGGCGTAGGGATGGCGCTTGCGCACGTCGCAGGCCCACCCTGCGGCGCGGCCCGTGCCGCCCGTGGCGCCGAACGAAATGGCATCCTCGCGCGTCAGCACGCCGGTGCCTTTCAGACGCTCCTGCGCGATGACGTTGCCCGTGAAAATCTCGTGGTACTCGCGCAGCACGGGACGCATGTAGGCGATGAACTCCTTGACCTTGCGCACGAAATCGGGATGGATGTCGGCCTGCACGCCGCCGATGGTGTTGTAAGTCTGGATCAGGCGGCCGCCGGTGGTCTGCTCCAGGATGTCGAGCACCTTCTCGCGGTCGCGGAAACCGTAGAAGAAGGCCGTCAGCGCGCCCATGTCCATGCACAGGCAGGCGAAGAAGAGCAGGTGCGAATCAATGCGCTGCAACTCGTCCATGATCGTGCGGATGTACTGCACGCGCTCCGGCACCTCGACGCCCAGCCCCTTTTCGATGCACATGCAGAGGGCGTGGCGGTTCTGCGACGCCCCGAGGTAGTCGAGACGGTCCGTCAGGGCGAGGGTCTGGGGATAGGTCAGCTCCTCGCACATCTTCTCGATGCCGCGGTGGATGTAGCCGCAGTGCACGTCGAGTTTTTTAATGATCTCGCCTTCGAGCGACACGCGGAAGCGCAGCACGCCGTGCGTGGCCGGGTGCTGGGGACCGACGTTGATGACGTACTCCGCCTCCTCGAAAAGCACGTTGCGCCCGCGTATGAAACTGCCGTCGGGCTGCAACTCGAAGGTCGGGGCGCTGTCCTTCGACACCTCGTTGCTCATGCGGAGCGGGTTCGACGCCGGATCGTAGTCCTTGCGCAGGGGATGTCCCACCCAATCGTCGCGCAGGTACAGCCGCCGCATGTCGGGATGGTTCAGGAAACGGATGCCGAAGTAGTCGAACGCCTCGCGCTCGTTCAGCTCGGCGGCCTTCCACAGGTCACACACCGAGGGCAGGACCGGGCGTTCGCGTTCCGGAGTCAGCGTCCGCACCACGACGTTCTCGCCCGTCGAGGTGGCTTCGAGGTGGTACACCACGCCGAAGCCCTCTTCGCCCCAGTCCATGCCCGTGAGGCTGCGCAGGAAATCGAAGCCTTCGGCCTTCAGGCGTTCGGCCACCCCGCGGAAAGCTTCCGCCGGCACGGTGAACATCCCCTCGCCGGCCTCCGACCACACGGCCGCAGGCTCCCAGGCCTTCATTTTATCTGTCAGGGTCATAATTCTCGTTTTTCTTCGTCCACATTCAAATCGTTCTTCTCCGCCGTCAGGTCGCTCCGCAGCAGCCGTTCGTACTCCTCGCGGCCGATCTGCCGGTTCACGCCGCCGAAGAAGCGTTGCAGTTTCACCTTGCGCTGGAGCTGCATCAGTCCGTAGAGCATCGCCTCGGGACGCGGCGGACATCCGGGGATGTAAACGTCGACGGGCAGAATCCGGTCCACGCCGTTGACCACGTGGTACGACTTCTTGAACGGACCGCCGCTGATGGCGCAGCCGCCCACGGCGATCACGTATTTGGGATCGGCCATCTGGTCGTAAAGGCGCCTGAGCACCGGGGCCATCTTGTGCGTGATGGTTCCGGCGACCATGATGAAGTCGGCCTGGCGCGGGGAGGCGCGGGCCACTTCGAACCCGAACCGGGCGAAGTCGTAGCGCGCGGCGCCCACGGCCATGAATTCGATGCCGCAGCAGCTCGTGGCGAACGTCAGGGGCCAGAGGCTGTTGCTGCGCCCCCAGTTGATCACCTCGTCGAGACATCCCGCCACCACATGGGTTCCGTTCTCGCGCAGTTCGCGCACCATCTGTTCGAGGTATTCGTTGTCGTTGAAGTCTTCGTACTTCATCGACTTGATTTTCGGTCTCTTTATTTCCATTCCAAAGCTCCTTTCCGCCATGCGTAGGCAAGGCCCAGAATCAGTACCACCAAAAAGAAGAGAATGCTCACCAGTCCGTAGACGCCCAGTTCCTGCACGACGACGGCCCACGAAAAGAGGAACACCGTCTCGACGTCGAACATCAGGAAGAGGATGGCGAAGAGGTAGTAACCCACCTTGAACTGCATCCACGAACGTCCGCGCGTCGGGATGCCGCACTCGTAAGCCTCGCCTTTCTGGGGGTTGTACGAACGCGGCGACACGGCGCGGGCGATGCCCAGCGCGACTGCGACCAGCGCAATGGCCGTAAGGATGACGACCACCAATAGCGTGAAATACATAGATATGTTGTTTTACGATTTTTAATTCCGGCACGACGAACGCACGCACGCCCCGCGGACGGCAAAGCCCCGGAAACATGCGGCAGGTAAAACGGCGGAAAAGGCTAAATCAGAATGCGCCCCAGAGAGAAGACGTAGTAATCCACGGCGTCGGGGTGCAAAGCCGGGGAATAGGTCCGCATTGCGGTACGGAGGCCGAAAGCGGCATCACAGGCGACGCGCGCGCCGGCAAGCTGCCGCACGGCGGCCTTATGGTCCGAAGGAGCTGCGGGAGCCTCGATCGAGACGGCGCAGGGACAGATCGCGGCGGAGAAATAATTGCATGCCGCGGCGTGCGAACCGGCAACCGAGGATTGCGTCAGGGCAGGGCGCACGCTCTCCGCGCCGCTGCGGAACGACGTATCCTCCAGACTCCCCGCCAAGGCGAAGAGCAACAGGATCAATGCCAATTGAATTCTCTCCTGCATCCGGTCCGAATCATAAATTTCTACGCTGCGAAGATACACTCTTTTACGCAGAAAAGCACATTGGCAAACCAAAAAGATCACAAAATGACGAATTTTGATTACAAATCCACGAATCCGCGGCCCGCAAAAAATACCGTTTCCTATGTAGGAAACGGCATTCGAACACCGGCGGGAACCGCCTATTTTTCAGCGTATCGGTCGCCCACGACCTTCCAGTCGACGACGCCCCATAGGGCCTCGACGGCATCGGCGCGGCGGTTCCGGTAGTCGATGTAATACGCATGCTCCCAGACGTCGATCGCCAGCAGCGGCTTCATGCCGTGGCGCATGGGGTTGCCGGCGTTCTGCTCGCTGACGACGGCCAGACGCCCCGAGGGGTCCTCGGCCAGCCACACCCACCCCGAGCCGAAAAGGCCCGCGGCGGCGCGGCCGATCTGCACCTTCAGTTCGTCGAGCGAGCCGAAATTGCGGTTGATGGCCTCCAGCAGCTCGCCCGAAGGCTCCTTTTGGGGTTTCGGCGAGAGCTGTCCGAAGAAGAACGCGTGGTTCCACGCCTGCGCGGCGTTGTTGTAGACCGGCCCGTCGGCCGAAAGGATGATGTCTTCCAGCGGCTGCCCGGCAAAGGGCGTGTCGACGATCAGCTCGTTCAGTTTGTCGACATAACCAGCATAATGCTTGTCGTGGTGGTAGTGCATCGTCTCCTCGGAGATTGCAGGCGCAAGCGCGTCGTAGGCATAAGGCAGGTCCTGCGGGGTGAAACGCGGCGAGGACGCGGTATCGGTCGTTGCCATAATCAAAGATGTTAATAAGTTGAGATACAAAATCATATGTCGTTTGTTTTTTGTTCCTTCATCGCATCGAAAGCCCATTTCCCCCGGCCGCAGACGGGACATACCCAGTCGTCGGGCAGCGCGTCGAACGGCGTATACCGGCCCACGTTGTGTTCCGGATCGCCCGACACGGGATCATAGATGTATTCGCAGTAGGTGCAGCGGTATTTTTGCATCGCATTCGGAAGGTTAAATTCAGCAGGACCCCGAACAAATAACGTACCCGAGTTCCGGTTTCGGAAAATTTTTCGTAATTTTGATCAGAATACCGACGAATTGCAACCTAAAACCAACTATATGATGACACTTCCTTATGCCGAACCCTACAAGATCAAGATGACCGAGGCCATCCGCACTTCCACGCGCGAAGAGCGCGAAGCGTGGATTCGCGAAGCCCGCTACAACCTTTTCAAACTGCGCTCGGACCAGGTGACGATCGACCTGCTGACCGATTCGGGCACGGGGTCGATGTCCGACCGCCAGTGGGCGGCGATGATGACCGGCGACGAAAGCTACGCCGGGGCCTCGTCCTATTTCCGGCTCAAAACGACGGTCGCGGAGCTGTTCGGCATGCCGTGGTTCCTGCCCACGCACCAGGGGCGCGCCGCGGAGAACGTGATCTTCTCGGCGCTGCTCAAGGAGGGCGACATCGTGCCGGGCAACTCGCACTTCGACACCACGAAGGGGCACATCGAATTCCGCCGCTGCCACGCCGTGGACTGCACGATCGACGCCGCGGCCGACACGCAGCTCGAACTGCCGTTCAAAGGCGAGATGGACCTTGCGAAACTCGAAAAGGCCCTCGCCGAAAACCCGCGCGAAAAGATTCCGTGCGTGGTGCTCACCGTCACCAACAACACGGCCGGAGGCCAACCCGTGTCGATGCGCAACATCCGCGAAACGGCCGAACTGTGCCGCCGCTACGGCGTGCCCCTGCTGATGGACTCGGCGCGCTTCGCCGAGAACGCCTACTTCATCAAAACCCGCGAGGAGGGCTACGCCTCGAAGACGATCAAGGAGATCGTCCGCGAAATGTACGACTGGGCCGACATTATGACCATCTCGGCCAAGAAGGACGGCGTGGTGAACATGGGCGGCTTCGTGGCGATGCGCTCCGAGGAACTCTACAAAAAGGCGATGTCGTTCAGCATCATGTTCGAAGGCTACGTCACCTACGGCGGCATGTCGGGCCGCGACATGGACGCGCTGGCCGTGGGACTGGACGAGAACACGGAATTCGGACAGCTCGACGCCCGCATCCGGCAGGTGCGGCTGCTGGGCGACCTGCTGGACCAGTACGGCGTCCCCTACCAGCGTCCGGCAGGCGGGCACGCGATCTTCGTGGATGCGAAGAAGGTGCTTCCGAACCTCCCGAAGGAGCAGTTCATCGCCCAGACGCTGGCCGTGGAACTCTACCTCGAAGCGGGCATCCGCGGCGTGGAGATCGGCTCGATCCTCGCCGACCGCGACCCCGAGACGCACGAGAACCGCTACCCCGCGCTCGAACTGCTGCGCCTGGCCATCCCGCGCCGCGTCTACACCGACAACCACATCCGGGTGATCGCCGCCGCATGCCGCAACATCTTCGAGCGCCGCGCGGAGATCACCACGGGTTACCGCATCACCTTCGAGGCGCCGATCCTGCGCCACTTCACCGTCGAACTCGATAAAATCCGTTAACGATGAAACGAATCCTTCTCACACTGGCCGCGCTCGGCACGGCCCTCACGATGCAGGCGAAAGTCGTCCTGCCCGGCATTTTCGGCGACAACATGGTGCTCCAGCAGCAGTCCGAAGCGCAGTTCTGGGGCAAGGCCGCGCCCGGCAAGAAGGTCACGATCCGCCCCTCGTGGAGCACGCAAGGCATTACGGCCAACGTCGGCAAAGACGGCCGCTGGCGGGCCGCCGTGCCCACCCCGGAGGCCGGAGGTCCCTACACGATCGAATTGAGCGACGGCGAGCGGCTGACGCTCCGCGACGTGCTGATCGGCGAGGTGTGGCTCTGCTCCGGACAATCGAACATGGAGATGCCGGTACACGGATTCCCCAACCAGCCCGTCGAAGGTTCGGCGGAGGCGATCATCCGGGCCAGGGCCGCGACGCCGATCCGCCTCTGCACCGTCAAACGCAGCACGGCACGCACGCCGCAGGAGGAGTGCGCGGCACAATGGCTGAAGCACACCCCCGAAGCGGTCGCCGGAACCAGCGCCACGGCCTACTACTTCGCCCGCTACTTGCAGAGCGTGCTGGACGTCCCCGTGGGCGTCATCGTCACCTGCTGGGGCGGCACCCCGGTCGAGGCGTGGATGGACCGCGAAACGATGTCCGGATTCAAGGAGTTCGACCTCTCGTTCCTTGACAACCCGGACCAAATCGACCGCCCCCAGTACAAACCCTGCGGACTTTACAACGGCATGATCGCACCGCTCGTACCCTACACCGTGAAGGGATTCCTCTGGTATCAGGGCGAGTCGAACAGGCCGAATCCCACCCAGTACCGGGCGCTGATGCCGGCCTTCGTGAAGATGCTCCGCGAGCGCTGGGCGCAGGGCGAGCTGCCGTTCTACTACGTGCAGATCGCACCCTACCGCTATGACGGACCCAACGCCATCAGCGGAGCCTTGCTGCGCGAAGCCCAGCTGCATAATCTGAAGGATATTCCATCGAGCGGCATGGCCGTAACACTCGACATCGGCGACGAGGGCTGCATCCATCCGGCCAAAAAAGAAGAGGTCGGAACACGTCTGGCCTGGCTGGCGCTGTCGAAAACCTACGGCATGAAAGGCATCGACGCCGATACGCCCGTCTGCGAAAAGATGGAGGTCGCCGACGGCAAGGCCTACCTGACCTTCGCGACAGGTCCCGACGGCCTGGCGCCCTACGGCCGCACGCTCACGGGCTTCGAAATGGCGGGCGCCGACCGCGTCTTCCACCCGGCCACAGCCCGGATCGAGAAGGGCAAAAGCCGCCTGATCGTCGCGTGCGACGCCGTTCCGGAACCGGTCGCCGTGCGCTACGCCTTCCGCAACGTTCCCGAAGCCACCCTTTTCAACACCTCCGGCATCCCCGCCTCCTCGTTCCGCACCGACGACTGGGAGGTGAAGTAAACGCATGTTCCAACCGACCGATCCGGCCGCGGGGACAGACCTCCGCGGCCGGATTTTTTCAGACCCGCATCTCCGGACACGTCAGCAGGAGACGCAGCGGTTCAGCGAAGCGAGGATTTTCCGGTTGGCGGAGTCGATGACCGAGGTTTCCAGCGCCGAGAGGTAAATCTGCGTCGTGCGCTCGGAGGTGTGCCCCATTCCGGCGCTGATCACCGGCAGCGGCACATTGTGGTTGCGGGCCGCCGTCGCCCAGCTGTGACGCGAGGTGTAGGACGAAAGCCCGGAGTCCAACCCCAGCAGCGACGCGAGCTTTTTCAGCAGACGGTTGTAGTAGTTCAGCGCAACCTGATACTGCGCATAGGCCCGGGCCGGGTCCTCGGCCGTCAGCACCGGGAAAAGATAGGGCGTATCGCGCGTGCGCGGAGCGTACCGGCCGATGATCTCGCGCATGCACGGCTCCAGATGCACGGTCATCCGCTGCCCCGTCTTGCGGCGCACGTAGTGGATCGCCCCGTCCCTCATGTCCTTTTTCCGGAGAAAAGCCATGTCGACGAACGCCATGCCACGCATGCAGTAGCTGAAAACGAACAGGTCGCGGGCCAGCGGCAACGCACCCGAAACCGGCAGGTCGAGGCTTTTCAGACGGGCGATGAGCCGCTCGTCGATGGCCCGTTTGCGCGTGCGGTCGACGCCCGTATAGACCCCGCCGAACGGCGACGCCGGCTCGGCCAGCCGCCTGCGGACCGTCTTGTTGTAAACCGAGCGCAGGATGCGCATGTAGAACGACACGGTGTTCCGGACGACCCCGCGGCGCAGCAGGTAAGCGTTGTACTCCTCGACCAGCCGCTCGGTGAACGCGGCGAAAGGCAGTTCGCCGCCGCCGAGAAAGACCGAAAAACTGCGGAGCGTGCGCGTGTAGTTGCGGGCCGTGCCCAGCCGGTTGTCGGCTGTCAGCTGCGCGATCTGCTCGCGCATGAACGCCGTCACGCCCACGCCGCAGGACTGTGCGCAGAAGCGGTCGGCAACCTCGTCGACCGTATAGGGCCGCCCCTCGCGGCCCAGGTCGCGGATGATCCGGTGCAGCCGGTCCACGTCGCACTCTATGCGGCACTGCCAGACCGGAACGCGGCCCGGCTCCGGAGAGACGGCCCGCTGCGCCGAAGCGTCCCACTCGCCGGGCATCAAACGGATGCCGGTCGTAATGCAGCGGGTCCGGCGGAGATGGGTCAACTGATAGTAGATGGTTCCGGCCTTGCCGGATACGCGCGATGCGCGGAATTTTACCTTTACGGAAGTGATCATAACAGTATGGGATTTGTTCCGAAAGGTCGCAATTATCCTCTGTTTCGCACACATGCCCACCCCCGCTTAATCGGGTAAGCGACCTGCTTTATCCGGATTTCCCGATACAGAGCAGGCCCGGGATTTCGTCCCGGGCCTGTTCTTGCGACAAAACCGCCGCTCTACGCGCAAACCGCAATCAATGCGGTCATCGGCAGCGCAGGCCGTCAGTTCTTCAGTCGGCTTTCCGCCCGAAGCAACTCCCGGACAGCCGCCGGCCGAAAGCTAAATCAGCGTTTCGAGGATCTGCACGGCATTGAGCGCCGCACCCTTCTTGATCTGATCGCTCACGCACCAGAACGCCAGGCCGTTGTCGCACGTCAGGTCCTTGCGGATACGCCCCACGTACACGGGGTCCTTGCCGGCTATGAAGAGCGGCATCGGGTAGACCTTGCCGGCGGGATCGTCCATCAGCACCACGCCTTCGGCCTTCGAGAAGGCTTCGCGGGCTTCGGACACGGAGACGGGACGCTCGGTTTCGAGCCACACGCTCTCCGAATGGGCGCGCATCACCGGGACGCGCACGCAGGTCGCCGACACGGCGATGTCCGAATGCATGATCTTGCGCGTCTCGTGGAACATCTTCATCTCCTCCTTCGTATAGTCGTTGTCGGTAAAGACGTCGATATGCGGAATCACGTTGTAGGCCAGCTGGAAGGCGAATTTCGCCACCGTCGGTTCCTTGCCCGCGCCCAGTTCGGCATACTGCGTCTCCAGTTCCGCCATGGCGGCCGCCCCGGCGCCGCTGGCCGACTGGTACGTCGACACGTGCACGCGGCGGATATGCGACACGTCCTCGATCGCCTTCAGCGCCACGACCATCTGGATCGTCGTACAGTTGGGATTGGCGATGATGCGGCGGGGCGCGTTCTTCGCATCCCCGGGGTTGACCTCCGGCACGACGAGGGGCACGTCGGCATCCATGCGGAAAGCGCTCGAATTATCAATCATAACGGTCCCGTGCCGGGTGATCGTCTCGGCGAACTCCTTCGACGTACCCGCTCCGGCCGACGTCAGGGCGAAGTCGATTTCCTTGAAATCGTCGTTGTGTTGCAGCAGTTTGACGGTAAGCTCCTCCTCGCGGAATTTATAGGTACGGCCCGCGCTGCGCTGCGAACCGAACAGCACCAGTTCGTCGATCGGGAGCCGGCGCTCCTCCAAAATCCGCAAAAACTCCTGGCCCACAGCGCCGCTGACGCCCACAATAGCAATTTTCATCTCGATAAAGTTATAAAGTGATCATCGTTTCCGCTCGGACGAACCGTACACGGAAGCTCCGGAGGCAAAAATAACGATTTTCCGGGAAAAATCCTCCTTCCGGCCTGGAAATCGGCAAAATCCGGAACGCAGGCACACGATCCGGACACCGGAAAACGACTGCGTACGAACCGTTCCGCCCGCACCGCCGCCGCAGCAATCGCCCGAAAACATCCGCAGAAACGGTCCCGGCAACGACTGCCGCCCGAAAACATCCGCAGAAACGCCCCCCGCAACGGCTGCCGCCCGCTTTCGCCCGCACCCGGCACCCACACCCGGCACCCGCGCCGCCGAGGGCTTCGCTCACGCCCGGTCCGACTCCTCCGCCCGGGCGTCCTTTTCCCGCAGCGCCTCCTCGATCTTCCGCTCGCGATAGACCTTCGGCGTCGCCCCGAACCGGGCGATGAATCCCCGGAAAAAGGTACTGCGGTTGGCGAACCCCGACTTGTAGATAATCTCGTCGATCGAGAGCCGCGTGGTCACCAGCAACTGCTCGGCCAGGTTCAGCCGGTACTCCCGGATGATTCCCGCCGGGGTCTGGCCGGTGATCGTCCCCAGCCGCCGGTAGAAATTGCAGAGGCTCATGCCGAGTTCTCGGGCGATGAACTGCGTCGAGAATCCCGGATCGAGAATGTTCCGGTTGATGATGTCGAGCATCCGCTCCAGAAACGCCTTGTCGTCCTTGTGCAGCAACCGCCCCTGCGTGAGGTCGAAGGCGCTGTAAACCGAGCGTCCGTAGCTTTTCAGCGATTCGTAACGGCGCAGCAGCTGGTCGACGACACTCTGCAAATGGGTAATGTCGAAGGGGATCTTCAGGCAGATGTCCACGCCCAGTTCCAGCCCCTCGACCTTCACGTCCGTACGGGAAACCGCCGTCAACAGGATAATCGGGACCTGCATCAGCTGCTTGGTTTCCCGGATGCTGCGGATCAGGCCGATCATCGCCGCATTGAGCGACACCGTCCCGCAGATGATGATCTGCGGCTGCGCTTCGGCCAGTTTCTCCTGCGGGCATTTCAGGTCGGAGACGATCCGCACGTTGTAGCCGCCGCTGAACAGACCGGCGATGAAATCGGCCATATCCCGGTCCTCGTTGATGACGAGCATCGTCGGGAGCATGTCGCCGAACGTCATCACGGAGGCTTCGGGAACCGGCACGGGCTGGCTGAACCGCTGTCCGGGAGCGATGTCGGGCTGTGCGGCGGACCGGGCCGCACGGGTGATCTCGAGCCGCGGCAGCGACAGCGTAAAGGTCGTCAGCCCGTCGCGGCTCTCCACCCGGAATTCGCCCTGGAGCTTGGTCACGAGGTTGTAGCAGATCGCCAGCTCCAGGTCTTCCTTCAGCGACACGCCCTGGCGGCTCAGCGCCCCCAGGTGGTTGAACAGTTTGTAACGGTCGAAAATCAGTTCGATCTGCCCGGCGTCGAGTTCCACGCCCCGGTTCGAGACCTCGATCCGAAGCCGTTCCGCCGCGCCGGAAGTCTCCTCCCCGGCGCCGGAAGCTGCCCCGTCCGGACGCGGCACGGAGCAGGTCCCGACCGAAACGCTCACCTCGCCGTCCGGCTCCGTTCGGCGGAACGCATTGGACAGCAGAATATTGAAGATCATCATCAGGATATTGCGCACCGAAGGGAACAGCACGCCGCTGCCTACGGCCGTCCGGTAGGCGATACGGTTCTCCCCGGCATAATCGGCGAATGTCTGCGCGATGCCGCCGGCCGTGCGCGAAACGTCCAACATCTCGATATCGTCCGAACCGTCGACGGGATCGGTCGACTGGAATTCGTTGAGCATATAGATCAGATCGTTGATCTTCTGCGCGTTGTGCCGGATCAGTTCCGCCTGCCGGCGGACGAATGCGTCGGCCGACTTGCAGCCCATGATCTGCTGGCAGGGACCGTTTATCAGCGTCACGGGGATCGAGAGTTCGTTGGTCAGGTTGGAGAACGACCAGATGCACGACTCATAGACCAGTTCCCGCTGCCGCTGTTCGTAGAGCGACTGCCGGAGCCGCGCCCGGAGCCGGCGGCGGCGGATCAGGTATCCCGACACGCCGATAACGACGCCCAGCGTTGCGGCGAGATACCCGATCCAGGCCCAGGTCGAGGCGTAGGGCGGAGCCAGCACGCGGATCGGCAGGCGGCTGACGGGACTCCACTCCCCGGTCGTATTGTTCCGGTAGCGCACCCCGAGCGTATAGCGGCCCGTGGGAAACGCAGCGAAGGCCAGCGTGTTGCTGTGGTAATTGTCATGCCAGTCGCCGTCCAGTCCCTCGATATTGTAAAAATAGGAATAATTGCTGCCGTTGGCGTAATCCAGCGCCGCGATCGAAAGACTGAAAGCATTCTGATGATGCCGCAGCACCATCCGCCCCCGGCGCATCAGCGTCCCGACATCGTACGACTCGCCGTTGGCCCTCACCTCGCGGAACCGGATGGGCGGCATGTAGGAGGCCGCTTCGGAATCCCCGCTGTCGGAGATGACCACGAAGCCGTTGATCCCTCCGAAAAGCAGTTTTCCCCGCTCCCGGTCGTAAAAATAGGCTCCGTCGCTGAACTCGACCACGTCAAGTCCGTACGAAGCGCCGTAAACCACCGAACGGTTCGTCGCCGGGTCGTAGCGCTCGATGCCGGCATTGGTCCCGACCCAGATGTTGTCGAGCGAATCGACCAGCAGGCCGTGGATCACCCCGCAGCGCAGCTGGTCGTTGCTGTAATCGGGTTCCGCGCCGCCGCCCGCCGGATCGTAACGCACCAGGCCGCAGCCGGTCCCGAACCACGACGAGCCGTCCGAACGGCACACGCCCGCCGTCACGTCGTTCACGGCCAGCCCCCGGCGGGTGTCGAACCCGACGGTCCGGCCCTCCCGGGTGCGCCTGTTATAGTGTACGACGCCGATACCGTGGTTGCAGAACCAGAGGGTGGAATCGGACTCCTCGCAAACGGAGAAAAAGAAGTTCCGGCTCCGCGCCTTGAGTCCCAGCTCCACCGGTTCGACATTCGCGGCGACGGGCGCGTCGGCGCTCCCGGACAGTTCGATGCGCCAGACCCCGTAGCCCACGCTCGCAGCCCACAGCACCCCGTCCCGGTCCTCGTAAAGCCCGTGAATGCGCCGCAGCGCCCCGCTCCGCGGCAGTTCGAAAATCCGCCTGTGCCGGTACGAGTAGTAGCACACGCCGCCGTCGCCGCCGATCCACAGCACATTGCGGCGGCTTCCGGCAAACGTATAGACCGAATTTTTCCCCAGCGGCGAATCGGCGGCCGTATAGCTGTCGGTATTCTCCCGCGTAAAGGTCCGCCGGGAGTAGAAATCGCGGATGCGCAGGATGCCGTCGTTCTTGGTCCCGATCCAGAGGTCGCCCTCCGGGTCGACATGGAGCGCCTTGATCGGTTTGGTCAGCAGGTAGGGCAGCGTTTCGTAGGTGACCGAACGGATCGCGACCTCCCCGACCGCCTGCCGCAGCAACCCGCTGCCGTCGGTTCCGATCCAGACAATATCCTGGTTACAGTCCTTCAGCAGCGCAAAAACGCCGCAGTTGACGTCGATCTCCTGCAACTCGTAACGCCCCTCGATCGGATCGGTCGAACGGAGCCGCAGCACGCCGCTCATCCCGAAGGCCAGCACGTAATCGTCCTTGTCGCTGATCACCGACGAAAGGGCGCCGCGCCGTCCAAGCTCCTCCCGCAGGTCGAAAATCGGGAAAGCCCGCCGCTGCCCGGTGTCGAAGCGGAACAACATACCGTTCCGGTCGGTGAAAAAGATCGTCCGGTCGCCGTCGTAACGGGTGAACACCACCCCGTCCGGCAGCGGCATCCGCTCCCACTCCCCCACCGAAGCCCTGCCGCCGGCGTCATAGGCCACCTGCGCACAACGAATATCCTCCGAACGCACCAGCCACAATACGCCGTCGCCGTCGAGGCACATGCGCAGCACCCCGTTCAGCTCCGCCCCGCGGACATCGACCGGCTCGAACGCACCCTGCGACGCCACATATCCGTACAACTTGTTGCCATGCAGGAAAAACGCCTCGTCCCGGCTGCGGGCCGCGAATTTATAGACCCGCTGGAATCCGGCAAGCATTTCGATCCGCCGGTCGCGCGTGTCGAAGCGGTCGACACCGTAGTTGGTCCGCACCCAGAGGTAACCGTCGTCCGTGGCTACGATCTCCTGAATCAGGTTGCCCGAGAGCCGGAAATGCCGGGCGGAATTGCCGTCCCACAGATTCAGTCCGTCGCAACTGCCCGCCCAGATATACCCGTCCGCATCCTGCGCCAGCGACAGAATCGAACTGTTCGACAGCCCGTCGCGGTGGGTAATGCGGCGGATATTCTGCGGGAATGCACTCCGGACGACCGCGACCGCGAGGAGAAGGAATACGCATCTGAAATACATAGCAGGGCGAATTAGATAAAAACAGACCGGAATATCTATGTAAATATATACAAAAAAACCGGATTTCAAAACAAAATATCCCATTTAGCGACAACGCCGATTCCCCTTGGTACAAGGGCTTTTTCCCGGATACGCCGGATGGCTTTTCCGGCGAGCGGCAAAGAGCGATCTTGGGCGCTATGATATGAAATCATACTTCTTTTACAAGAAAATATACTCGCACAATGCCGTTTTCCGATATTTTTGTAGAAGCCCTGACGAAAGTTTCCGCTTCCCGAAAGGCTTATTTGCGACACCTATATATAAAACCCGCATGCTATGAAGAAAACGCACTTGTTTCGGCATCAGAGGTATTCGCATCCAAATCGGACGATAGCCGGAAAATCATTCCGGGCAGTCTCCGCATCGTTTTCCGTATTCCAGTTCCGCCGGTCGAAATACCGGAAGCAACGGCATCCGAACGACCCGCTCTTCGGCTGATCCGCCGTATCGCCCTCTCTCTTACGTTCGCACCCTCCCGCAGCATCCCTACCCATACCCGCTGCACGCTTATTCAAACGCACCGTTCCTTTTCCGATAGCCGACGGCCCATCGGAAAGGCAGCCGGCCCGAACCTCGTACCAAACCCATTTAAATTTTCGCCTATGATAAAAAAATTGCTCTTATCGCTATCGGCGGTTTTCTGTATGACGGCAGCTTCGGCCCAGACCCAGACGGTCAAAGGCAGTGTCGTCGATGAGAACAACGCACCGGTCATCGGTGCGACCGTTGTCGTCAAGAACCGCCCGACAATCGGCACTTCGACCGATGTCAAGGGAGAATTCGCACTTCAAGGAGTCCCGAAAGGAGGGGGGGGGGAAACTCCAAATCTCTTATGTAGGCTACAAAACCCAGGATGTTGACATTGCACCCGACATCCGGGTAAAACTCGAACCCGACGCCCAGGCCGTAGAGGCCGTCGTGGTGACGGGTATGACCAAGATGGACAAGCGGCTGTTCACGGGAGCCGCAGACCAGCTGGTTGCCGACGACGTGAAACTGGCCGGTATGGCCGACATCAGCCGCGGCCTGGAAGGCCGGTCGGCCGGCGTATCCGTCCAGAACGTATCCGGTACGTTCGGAACCGCCCCGAAAATCCGCGTGCGCGGCGCCACATCAATTTACGGCAGTTCGAAGCCGCTGTGGGTCGTGGACGGCGTCATCATGGAGGACATCGTCGACATCGACGCCGACGACCTCTCCTCGGGCGACGCCACGACGCTCATCGCATCGGCCATCGCCGGACTCAATGCCGAAGACATCGAGAGCTTCAACATTCTGAAAGACGGCTCCGCCACCTCCATCTACGGAGCGCGCGCCATGGCGGGCGTCATCGTCATCACCACCAAACGCGGCCGCGCCGGCGTGAGCACCATCAACTACACCGGCGAATTCACCTACCGCATGATTCCGTCCTACCGGGATTTCAACATTATGAACTCGCAGGACCAGATGTCGGTGTACATGGACATGCAGAAAAAAGGCTGGCTCAACCTCGCCGAAACCATCACCGATTCGGAAAGCGGCGTATTCGGAAAGATGTACCAGATGATTGCGGCCGGACAATTGCAAAACGACGACGCGAGCATCGGGAATTACCTGCGCGCGGCGGAGTTCCGCAACACGAACTGGTTCAGCGAGTTGTTCAACAACAACGTCATGCACACCCACTCGGTGAGCCTCACGTCCGGAACCGACAAATCGTCCTACTATGCGTCGCTGAGCGCCATGAGCGACCCGGGCTGGACGAAGACCAGCAAGGTGGAACGCTACACGGCCAACATCAACGCCACCTACAACATCTTCAAAAACCTGTCGCTGAACCTGATTTCCAACGGCTCCTACCGGAAGCAGAAGGCGCCGGGAACCCTGTCGTCGGCAACCAACTACGTGACGGGCGAAGTGAAGCGCGAATTCGACATCAACCCCTATTCCTATGCGCTCAATACGTCGCGCACGCTCGACCCCGACGAATTCTACACGCGAAACTACGCGAGCTTCAACATTCTGCACGAACTGGACAACAACTACATCGACCTTTCGGTCGTCGAGACCAAATTCCAGGCCGAACTGAAGTGGTCGCCCGTCGAGGGCCTCGACTTGAGCGCCCTGGGCGCGGTAAAATACCAGGCCTCGATCCAGGAGCATAACATCACCGAGTCCTCAAACCAGTCCGTTGCTTACCGGACCGTCGAACCGACCACCGTCCGGGACAACAACCCGTTCCTTTACACCGATCCGGACAACCCCTACGCCGTTCCGGTGACCGTGCTGCCCAAGGGCGGTATCTACGAACGCACGGACAACAAAATGCTTTCGTACGACTTCCGCGCGTCGGCGACCTACAACAAAACGTTCAACAACACGCATATCATCAACCTCTACGGCGGTATGTCGGTGAACAAGATCGACCGGCACAACACCTGGTTCCGCGGCTGGGGACTCCAGTACGATATGGGTATGGAGCCTTACTACGATTACCTGGCCTTCAAGCAGGGCATGGAGAGCGGCAGCAAGTACTACACGATCGGCGACTCGTTCTATCGCGAAGTGGCCTTCTTCTTCAACGGAACCTATTCTTACAAGGGACGCTACACCATCAACGGAACCTACCGCTACGAAGGGACCAACAAGATGGGCAAGAGCCGCAAAGCCCGCTGGCTGCCGACGTGGAATATCTCCGGGGCATGGAACGTCCACGAGGAGAAGTTCTTCAGCCACGTACAGCCCGCCCTGTCGCACCTGTCGCTCAAAGCCTCCTACTCGCTGACCGCCGACCGCGGCCCGTCTTACGTCACCAACTCGCTGGCCGTCATCAAAGCCTCGACCCCGTGGCGTCCGACCAGCGGCGATACCGAAACCGGTCTCAAGGTTTCGAGCCTCGAAAATGCACAGCTCACCTACGAGAAGAAGCACGAGCTGAACCTCGGACTCGACGTCGGGTTCGTCAACAACCGGATCAACCTGGCCTTCGACTGGTACAAACGCAACAACTTCGACCTGATCGGCACGGTCACGACCCAGGGTATCGGCGGCGAGATCTCCAAATACGGCAACGTCGCGGAGATGAAATCGAACGGCGTCGAAATCAGCCTTTCGACCAAGAACGTCCAGACCAAGAACTTCAGCTGGACCACCAACTTCATCTACTCGCACATCCACAACGAAGTGACCAAACTCGAAACCTCCACGCGCGCAATGACGCTGGTTTCGGGAACCGGATTCACGATGGAGGGGTATCCCGCCCGCTCGCTCTTCTCGTTCCAGTTCGCAGGATTGAACGAAGTCGGACTGCCGGTCGTGGTCAACACGGAAGGCAAACTCAGCTCCAGCTCCTTCAATTTCCAGGACCGCAACGAGAACAACCTGAAAACGAATCTGGTCTACTCCGGACCGGTCGATCCGACCGACCTGGGCAGTTTCGGCAATACGTTCCAGTACAAGGGATGGCGTCTGAACGTCTTTATGACCTACTCGTTCGGCAACGTCGTGCGGCTCAACCCGGTCTTCAGCAGCATTTACTCGGACCTCGACGCCATGCCGCGGGAATTCAAGAACCGCTGGATGGTCTCCGGCGACGAAGCCGTCACGAACATCCCGGCCATCGCCTCGAAGCGCCAGCGCCAGCTAAACTCCTCGATTTCGTACGGGTACAGCGCCTACAACTACTCGACGGCACGCATCGCCAAGGGCGACTTCATCCGCATGAAGGAGATTTCGCTTTCGTACGACTTCCCGAAGAGACTCATTTCGAAACTGCGGTTCTCTTCGCTTTCACTCAAACTGCAAGCCACGAACCTCTTCCTGATCTACGCCGACAAGAAGCTCAACGGCCAGGACCCCGAGTTCTACAACACCGGCGGCGTCGCAGCCCCCGTGCCGCGGCAGTTCACGCTCACAATCCGAATCGGACTGTAAAATCTGATTTATCTTAAAAAGATTCCTATGAAAAAAAGCATCATATATTTACTGGGCATAGCGGTCGTCATTCCGGCATTCATGTCGTGCAGCGATTTTCTGGATCAGAATCCCGATCTGCGCACGACGCTGGATTCCGAAGAGAAGATCGCCAACATACTCGTCTCGGCCTACATCAGCGGAGCAGGCAGCTACCAGCTCGTTGCGGAACTCTCCTCGGACAACGTCTGCGACTACGGCATCACAAAGAATTACAACCAGTTCTATCAGGATGTCTACGAATGGGCCGAAGAGGTTACCAGCAACAACGACGCCCCGCGGAACATCTGGAGTTCCAACTACAACAACATCGCCAACGCCAACCAGGCGCTTTCGGCCATCGAGGAGCTGGGAGGACCTACCACCACGAGGCTCAAGGCCAGCAAAGGCGAAGCGCTGATTTGCCGGGCTTATTCCCATTTCGTACTGGCAAACATGTTCTGCATGCCCTACAACCCGGCAACAGCCGGGAACTGCCTGGGCATACCCTATATGGACCACGCCGAAACCGACCTCAACCCCAGGTACGAACGCGGAACGCTCCAGAAGGTCTACGAGATGATCGGCAAAGACATCGAAGCGGGCATCCCCCTGATCGACGACACGGCCTATTCGGTTCCGAAATACCACTTCAACTACAAGGCCGCCTGCTGCTTCGCCTCGCGCTACTACCTGTTCATGCAGGACTGGGGCAATGCCATCAAATACGCGACGATGGCCCTGACCTCCAACCCGTCGTCGCTGCTGCGCGATTACAGTGCGATCGCCGCTCTGCCGAAGGGCACCAGCAGGCATCAGGAATATGTCAATTCGGCCAGCACGGCCAACTTCCTCCTCCAGGCCGCGACATCGAACAGCGGACTGCTTTTCGACTGGTACTCCACCGCCGGCCGCTATTCGCACGGCAAACTGCAAGGAATCTATGAAACCGTTCAGCCGAAAAAAGGCGGTCCGTGGGGCAGCAGCGTGACTTTCAAAGCGCCGCATGCAGTGCTTGCCTCATCGGGCAAATACGTTCTTCCCCGGACATGGCGCGTGTTCCAATACACCGACCCGGTCGCCGGAACCGGATTCAACAAAGCGATTTCCGTTCTCTTCACCTCCGAGGAGGCGTTGCTCAACCGCGCCGAAGCCTATATTATGAAGATGAACGAAGACCCGACGGCGCTCGACAAGGCCCTGGAGGATATAAACCTCTACGCCGCGAACCTCTTCTCGGCAGGGTTCAAATCCATGACGGAGGCTTCGATCATCAAATGGGCTACGGAAACCTACCCCGACTACTCCGAACTCTACGTCGGAAAGACCTCGGTCAGCAGCCCGCAGACGCTCAATCCCAAGAAAAAGCTCCATGCGGCCCCCTACAACACGCTCGAAGAGGGCGGCCCGCAGGAGAGCATGCTTCAGGCGCTCATCTTCATGCGCCGCTACCAGTTCCTCCACGAAGGCATGCGGTGGTTCGACACCCGTCGCTTCGGCATCACGGTCTACCGCTACCTGCTCGATGAAGACGCCGAAACCGTCGTGCAAATCACCGATCAGATCAGCGACGAGAACGGTACGGCCGATCCGCGCCGCGCCCTGCAACTCCCGGCCGACGTTATTGCCGCCGGCCTGACCCCCAACCCGAGAAAATAACAAACCAAAGTGCGTATGAAAAAGAATCTGATATATCTGCTCTTTTCCGTCACGCTGCTCTGCGCAGCGCTGACAGCCTGTTCGGACAACGACGATCTGGATTCCACCAGCGTGGTCCGGCCGACGACCACCGAACAGAACGACCTCGACCGCTGGCTCAAGCGCAACTACGTCGAAACCTACAACATCCAGCTCAAATACCGGTTCGAGGACATCGAGTCGAGCATGGGCTACTACCTCACACCCGCCAGCTACAAGCAGTCGGTCGCCATGGCCAAACTGGTGCGCCACATGTGCCTGGAAGCCTACGACGAGATAACCGGCAGCACGGATTTCATCAAGGCCTATTTCCCGAAAATCCTCTTCCTGGTCGGCTCGTATGCCTACAAGACCAACGGAGCGATGGTGCTGGGAACGGCCGAAGCCGGGGCGAAGATCACGCTCTACAACCTCGACAACCTGAACCCCAAGACCGTCAATGCGAAGACGGCCTATTTCAAGACGATCCACCACGAATTCGGACATATCCTCAATCAGACGAAACCTTACCCCACCGATTTCGCGGAGATTTCCGGCCCGGATTACGTACAGGACCAATGCTTCGAAATCTACAAGACCACCGAATCGGCGCTGCAAAAAGGATTCATTTCCCCGTATGCATCGAAAGCCGACGGCGAGGATTTCGTGGAACTCATCGCCCTCTACGTCAACCGGAGCGCAGAAGAGTGGGAGGAGATGCTGACGACGGCCGGCGACACGGGACGGCCGAAAATCGAAGCCAAATTCGAAATCGTCTCCAACTACATGAAAAGCACCTGGAACATCGACCTGAACGAACTGCGGGAAATCGTACTGCGCCGTGCGGAAGAAGCGCCCAACCTCGACTTCGACTCGCTGGATGACGAAGATACGGACACGCCCGAAAATTCCGGTACAAACGAATAAGCGACACCGAATATGAAAAAAACAGCAATCATACTATTTCTGGTTCTGGCCATTCCTGCCCTGCTCACCTCATGCCTGTTCGACGAGGAGGATCTTTTCGACAAATCCGCCTCCGAACGCATCGAAGCCGCCAAGCAGGAAGCCAAGACCGTGCTCGAAAGCGCTGAAAACGGATGGCACGTGCGCTATTTCCCCTCCCCGACCCAGGAGTTCGGCGGATACAACCTGTTTTTCAAATTCTCCGAAGGCAGCGTCACCGTTGCCTCCGAGATCGAAAGCAACCCATCCACCACCGAGACGAGTCTCTATTCGTTCGGCGAGGATCTGGGCGTCACGCTCAATTTCGATACGAAAAACTCGCTCATCAATTACTTCGTACACCCGAAAAATCCCGACAACATCGGATCGACCTACAAGGGCATGGAGGGCGACTACAAATTCACGGTGATGGAGACATCCGCGGCAATGGTCGTCCTGCGCGGCATCATCACGGGGAATTACTACATCCTGACCCCCGTTTCCGCGGACACCGACTGGTCGGAAGACCTGGAGACCTACCGGAACAATGCGGAAGACATGTCATTCAACACCTATTCCTTCGTCGTGAAAGACAAGACGTATTCGGCAACGCTCACGAACCGTCGCTTTGCGGTCAAGATCGACAGTGAAACCACCGTGTACGCACCGTTCATCTACACCAAGGCCGGCATCAGTTTCTACATGCCGGTCGAGATCGACGGAGTGACCGCACAGAACTTCACCTTTGTCGACGACTACTATTTCGCCGAAGTCAACGGCGCCGATTTCAAGATTATGACGCCCGAGCCGGTCCGGTCGGACATCACGTTCGAAGTGACCGTTCCCGATGCCACGAAGACCTACAACAGCGTTACGGTGAATACAGTTCCATCAACGGATACGGAGTACTACTACATGGGACTGATGCTGAAGTCCGAATTCGAGGCCCAGCGCGAGAAAAAGCTCCTGCAAAGCCTGGTCGGCACGCTCAACGGCAACATCGGCGCAGGCGACGATCCCGAAGCGATCGCAGCCAGCCTGCTCCACAAAGGTGCGGACACCTATACGCTCAACTATCCGAGTTTCTACGACGAGTACGTAGCCGTCGTATTCGGATGCGCCGTCTCCAACGGATTCATCGTCTCCACCACGCCCATCACGTCGCTTCCGGTTTCGATCGACGCCTCGCTCTTGCCGGACAATACCGATCCTCTCTACAAGAGATGGCTGGGCAAATGGAGAGTTACGAGCACCACCTCGCAGGTAAACGAAGCTCCCGTAACATTCGAGGTTATCGTAAAACCGGGCACCGTCAACTCGTCCTACATGATCCGGGGCTGGGGCATCACGATCTACGGAAACAGGTACGACCTGCGGGCATATTACCAGGCATCCTATAATGGCGCCTCCACTCCGGCCATCCCGATTCCGAAGTCGACCGGTATTCTCTACACGAAAACCGACAATGCGATTTACGGCTACGACGGAGTCTACCCGATCCGGACTCGCTACTCCCGTATAACCCACTCGACCGGAGCCTACTCGTCATTTACGACGACCCAGACCTCGCCCAAACTCGTCGGCATTTACGACGAGGCGCAGGCAGGCCAGGCAACGATGTACGGTTCCGGCTACAATACCGGCACCGATTACGTCGGCATAGAGTTCTTCAGATGGACGGAAAACCAGGCATCCTACTACACCTCGCCGGCTGTCCGTCCGGGCTATACGGCCAAAGACTTCCCGGTGGGTCCCTTCACGTGGGTTCAGCTGATGGACGCCGACGGGAACGACCTCACCACCGGCACCCCGGCCGAATAAGCGAAACCGGTTCGATCCTCAAATAAGTCCGGGCCGCCCTCAATGGGCGGCCCGGACTTTTATCGGATACAGAAAACCCGGTCCGTGTCAGTCGAAGAAATTGTCGTCCTCGGGGTTATTCCGCCCCTCGGAGTCGACTTCGTCCTCGCAGTCGTAACGGGGCATCATCGCCGGACGCACGAACTGGTCCGTACGGCTGATGCCGAAACGACCGTCGTCGTAGATCTTTTTCATATATTCGCCCACGATCGGCAGCGCCATCACGCTGCCCTCGCCGCCGCGGATGAAGTGCACCGACTGGTCCTCGCCGCCGACCCAGGCGCCGGTCACCAGCTTCGGGGTCACGCACATGAACCACGCGTCGCGGTTCTTGTTCGAAGTTCCGGTCTTGCCGCCGATCTCCATGTCGGTCAGCCCGAACTGCCACCGCAGACGGCCCGCCGTCCCCGAGTTGACCACGTCCTGAAGCATCGTGAGCATCGTGTAGGCCGTGCGTTCGCTGACGGCGTCCTGCGACTGGGGAATGAAACTGGCGATCAGGTTGCCCTGACGGTCCTCGATGCGCGTCACGAAGATCGGATCGGTGTGCACGCCCTGATTGGCAAAGGTCGAAAAGGCGCTCACCAACTCGTAAACGTTCGATTCCGAAGAGCCGAGAGCCAGCGCCGGAACGGGGTCTATGTAGCTGCGGATGCCCATGTTGTGAATGAAATCGGCCACGGCAGCCGGCTGCTTGGCCTGCTTCATAATCCACGCCGAGTAGTTGTTGCGGCTGCGCGCAAGTCCCCACTTGAGGGGGTGCAGCACCCCGTCGTACTCGACATTGCCGGCCTCCTTGGGCGACCAGGCCGTACCGTTGGCCGTCTCAATGGTCGTCGGCAGGTTGGGAACCATCGTGCAGGGCGTCAGGCCCAGATGGTCGATGGCGAAGGTGTAGACGAAGGGCTTGATCGTCGAGCCGATCTGGCGTTTGCCCTGCTTGGCCATGTCGTACTTGAAGTAACGGAAGTTAGGCCCTCCGACATAGGCTTTTACGAAGCCCGTGGCAGGATCGAGCGACACCATCGCGGCACGCATGATACGCTTGTGGTGGAGGATCGAGTCGCGCGGCGTCATCAGCGTGTCGCGCTCGCCCTTATAGGTGAACACCCGCATGTTGCAGGGTTTGTCGAAAGCGGCGTTGATCTCCTTCTCGCCCGCCCCGGCGTGCTTCATCTCGCGGTAACGGTCCGAATAACGGACGGCATGGCGCATGATCCGGTCGCGCTCCTCCTTGTCGGCATCGACGAAAAGCGTCTTCGTCGCCCGGAACTGCGCGTCCATCTTGGGCTGAATCTCCTTCTCCATCTGCCGCTGCACGGCCTGCTCGGCATAGGTCTGCATCACGGAGTTGATCGTGGTGTAGATTTTCAACCCGTCGCGGTAGATATTGTAGGGCGTGCCGTCGGCCTTGCGGTTCTTGTGACACCAGCCATAGAGCGGATTCTCGTTGTACTCCTCCACCGCCTGGTCATAGTCCCACTCGTTGTAGAACTGGCTGCGCTTGGGAGGCCGGGCGTTCATCACCAGCCGCAGCATCTCGCGGAAATAGGTCGCCGCACCCTCGTTGTGCGACACGGGCTTGTAGTTGGTCACGATCGGCAGCGCCGCCAGCGAATCGCGCTGCCTGCGGGTCAGCGCCCCGGCCTCCTCCATGCGTGAAAGCACGAGGTTGCGGCGCACGAGGGCGTTCTTGGGATTCAGGATGGGCGAATAGCGCGTCGGGGCGTTCACCACCCCCACCAGCACGGCCGCCTCCTGCACGTTGAGTTCGTCCGGCTCCTTGTTGAAGAAGGTGTGGGCCGCCGACTTGATGCCGAAGGCGTTCGAGCCGAACTCCACCGTATTGAGGTACATGGCGGCGATCTCCTCCTTGGTGTAGTTGTATTCGAGTTTGAGGGCCGTGATCCACTCCTTGAACTTCGAGGTCACGAGTTTGGCCTTGCGGACGACGGCGCCGCGGTTGCGGACCGTATCGCGCGGAAAGAGGTTCTTGGCCAGCTGCTGCGTGATGGTCGAGCCGCCGCCCTGCGAGGTGTTCTGCAACAGCAGGGTCTTCACGGCCACACGCGCCAGCGAAGGAATGTCGATGCCCGAGTGGGTGCGGAAACGGACGTCCTCGGTCGCAATGAGCGCCGCGACGATGGGCGGAACCTCATGCCCGGCCAGCCGGATGTGAAGCGTCGAATCCGACGGATAGAGGTCGGCGTACTGCACATAGGAGCGGTTCTGCACGAAGAAGGTTCCGATCACCTTGCCGTCCTCGGAGTAGATCTCCGTGGCGAGGTTGCTGCGGGGATTCTCCAGCTCCTCGAACGAGGGCATGCGGCCGAACACGCCGAAGACCGTGAGCACCAGCATCAGCGCCACGAGCGCAAAGGGTGCGAAAGCCGCGTACCAGATCCATTTTATCGTTTTCGGGCTGACACCCGTCTTTTTTTTCTGTCCCATACGACGATATTTGCGACAAAGATACGAAATTTTCACCTTTTACTTTTAACCTTTCACTTTAATCCGCCTGAAGCGGCTCGACTTTGCTCACGCTCGGCATAGCCCGCAAGCGGTCTCTGCCCTCGCTTAACCGCAAAGTTCTCCTTTCACTTTTAACCTTTAACCTTTCACCTTAAAACGGCAGTCCCACCGACGCTGCGACGTACACCCCGCCGCTCGACGGATGGTAGCACGACAGCTTGAAGGTCGAAGTGGCCGACGCCGGCTGCCGGAAGGCGTTGAAGTCGAAAACGATGTCTCCGCCCACCGACCAGATCCGCCGCCACGTCATTCCTCCGCGGCCCACGTCGCGGAACTGCGCGTAGTCGCCTCCGGCGTTGAGCCGGATGCGCTTGATGTAGATCACCGAGCCGATGCCGCCCTCGGGATACCACACCGGCAGCTGGTAGTTGGCCTGAAAAGCCGTGTAGTTGTTCGACACGATGTCCGCGGAGGTGAACCCGCGCGGAACCAGCCGCGTGGATTTGTAGCTCAACGGAGCATATCCCGACGGAAATTTGTAGCCGCCGATCGAGGTCTGGTAGGTCGCGGCCACCAGCACCGAGTTGTGGGGCGCGAATCCCGGCAGATAAGCCTGTCCGTAGAACGAAATCAGGTCGCTGAAATGGGCGTTCTCGGGGTTGAACGTGTAGTTCGCGCTGAAGGTGTAGCCCCAGCGGGGCGCGATGTCGCGGTGCGCCATACGCACCTGGTCGGAGAATCCGGCTCCGAACGAAACCTTGTGCAGCCCCTCGCGGAAACCGACCCGCTGAATGTTGGAGATGCTGCCGTTCTCCCATTCGATCTTGCCCAGATCGGCAACCATGCCGTTGGAGTAGTTCCAGCCCGCCGAGAGGGAGAGCTGGCGCGTGTGATACCCCCGCTGGAAATAGAGCGGCAGCGTGGCCGACAGCCCCACGGAGTAATATTTGTCGGGAGCAGGACGGCTTTGGTAGACCGGATTGCCCTGCCCGTCGCGGCCGGCCAGCGAGTAGAAGAGCTGGTTGCCGCCGTAGGAGGCGTCCAGGTCGAAACGCACGCCCAGCCCGAAATAGCGCACGCCCAGATTCACGAGCGAGCCTTCGTGCCGGTTCCAGCCGTAGGAGGCGTAGGCCTCGGCGCTCGAAAGCAGGTTCTGCGAGATCAGCGTAAGGCCCACATTGAGGTCGATCACGTGTTCGTCGACCGCCGCAAAGGGGTTGAACGCCACGGGCATCCAGCTGTGGGCGTTCACCAGATTGGGCACCTTGCGATACCGCTTCGCGCGGAACTCGCCGGACTGTCCGACCGAATCGGCGCGCGTATAGCGCACCGTGTCGAGGTTCACCACGTCCCAGCGTTTGCGGGGCGGGTTCACCAGGTTGACGGGCAGCCGCGAAGGCGTGACGGGAATCAGCAGGCTGTCATCGGCGGCGACCCGCTGCTCCGCGACGCGGTAGCCGAGGCGGTCGTAGGTCGTCAGCAGCACTCCTCCGTCCGCCGGGGCGGGCGCGAAGGAGCCGTAGGCCGAGGTGGTGATGCGGTATTCGCGGCGGGCCATCAGGTCGTAACAGTGGGCCTCGTCGCGGCCCGAGGCGATCGAGCCGTAATAGAGCTTGCCGCCCCCGGCCCGCAGGTTCGAAAGGGTGATGTAAGCCCCCTCGGTAATCGGGTGCAGGCCGTCGGAGTCGATGCGGCCGATCCACATGCCGCTGTCGTCCGTGACGAGGACGTACCACGCCACCGTACGATCGTCCCACGCCAATCCGTGAATCTCCGACCGGACGGGCGTTTCGAACCGCCGTTCGGGACCCTCGCCGTGCCGCACCACGACCGTATAACGGCCGTCGGGATTGTACTCGACCCATCCGAACTCCTCGCCCGAAGCCGTGGGATAGAGCGTATTTCGCTGCCGTTCCGCCGTGCGGGGCACACCGTCGGCGAGGTCCATGTAACACAGTTGCGAGTTGACGCGCTGTTCGAAAAGCGTGGAACGGCGGTACTCGGTCCACCAGACGCGGCCGTCGGCCATCGACGGACGGGTCGAGACCAGCCCCGTATGACAGACCGTCCGTTCCCCGCCCGTACGGCGGTCGATCACGACGAAACACGAAACGCGGTCGAGGTCGGTTTTCAGCGCCACGACGGCCGTGTCGCCCAGCGGCAGGGGCCACTGGTAGGTCGTGTGGTTCTTTTCGGGCAGCGCGGTGAGCGGCACGGCGCTGTCCCCGGTTTCCGGCAGCGAATCCCAGTAGCGTTCCAGTTCGTCGAAGGTTTCGCGGAAGAGCTTTATGACGTTGGTCTTGTAGAATTTGCCCAGCGCCACGCGCGTGGTGGCCAGCACGTAGGGGTTGCGCGACCCGTACCACGCGACCTTGTCCCAGATGTTCTCGCCGTAGCGTTCCCAGGCGTAGGAGCAGATCTGATAGCCCAGCTCGTAGTGGTCGGGAATGTAGTCGCGGTAGGAGCCGCAGAACCAGCGGTCGATGTTGCGGCGGTCGCGGCCGACGCTGCCCATGGCGCGGTAGGCCATCGAAAACGAAGGCTGGAGACCGCGGCCGAACGACGAGTGCATCGTTTCGGACATCACGGCGTCGCCCTCCATGGCCCAGATCGGCATGCACAGCAGACCGATGGTCGACCCCTGCTGTCCGAGCACGTAACTCAAGGCGCGGATGACGCCCCGGTCGAGGTTGTTGTACTGCACGGCGTGGCGGTACTCGTGGGCCACGAGCTGCTTGTACCACGGCATCGAATAGCTGTCGACGGCGGGCGAGGTGAGGAATTCCACGCGCTTGGGAAGGTACATCACCAGTCCGTTCGACTGGAAATTCTCGGGATGCATGACGAAGGGAATGCGCATCGGACCGTGGCGGAATCCGTAACCGATGTCGGGCCGGACCGAGCGGATGTAGAACAGCGTGCGCCGGGCAATGCCGGCGACCGTATCGGGATAGATCATCCGCACGTCAGGCGTGCGGATCGCCGACCACTTCTGCGGAGGGTCCGAACCCCAGGTGTAATACTGGGCCGCGGCGCGTTCGGCGCCGCACAGCGCGCACAGCAACGCCAAGAGGAGAAGCTGCCGGCGCACGTTACGAACCGGCTTTTTTGCAGCGGTAGCCGCTGCGGATGAGCAGTTCGGCCACACGGTCGCGGTGGTCGCCCTGGATGATGATTTCGCCCGCCTTCGCCGAACCGCCGACGCCGCACCTGGATTTCAGCATGCGCGCCAGCTCCTGAAGGTCGGCATCTCGGCCCACGAAACCTTTGACGAGGGTCACGACCTTGCCCGCCCGCTGTTTGCGGTCGAGCCACACGCGCAGGTCCTGCTGCCCCGCAGGCAGCGTCTCGGCTTCGGGTTCGTCGTCCGTTTCGTAGTTGAAACCCGGGTCGGTCGAATAGACCATCCCGAGCCGTGATTTCCAGTCGTTGTCGGCCATAGTTGTTCGAATGGTTGAAATTAAACGCCGAAAGCGGCGTCATTTATTGCGCAAAATTAGCAAAATATTTATCTTTGTTAACGCATGGCAAAGAAGTTCCGCGAAAAACTGCGCAAGTTCAACCCCTTCACGCGTCCGATGACGCTCGACGAACTGCCCAAACCGCTGCCGGCCAACCCCGACCAGCGGCTGGTGAAGGTCTATGTCGAAGGCTACGAAGACGTGGCCTTCTGGCGCGGCATCTTCGACCATTTCCAGAATCCCTACCTGCGTTTCGAAATCTCGGTCCCCGACCGCGGCGACCTGCCCAAGGGCAAGAAGGTCCTCATGGGCATGATCCCCCGTTCGTCGGAGGAACTGCTCCTCTGCGTCGACTCCGACTTCGACTACCTCTTCGCCGGGCGAACGCCCCAGTCGAAGGAGGTCGCCGAGGCCAAATTCATGTTCCACACCTACGCCTACGCCACCGAGAACTACCTCTGCTACGCCCCCTCGCTGCACAACGTCTGCGTCAAGGCCACCAAGAACGACACGCGCATCTTCGACTTCGTGAAGTTCATGCACGAATATTCGTGCACGATCTACCCGCTGTTCCTCTGGTACGCCTACTCGGCGCAGCTGGCCACGGAGAACGTCTTTCCGCTGATCGACTTCAAGCAGTCGGTGCGCATCGGCTACCTCGACATCGAGGACAACGGCTCGAAGACGATCGAGTGGCTGCGGCGCAACGTCTCGAAGCGCGAGAACCTGCTCCGCCAGCGCAACCCGCGGATGATCGAACCCATGAAGGAGTTCGAGGTGCAGCTCCGCGGGCGCGGCCTGACGCCCGAAAACGCCTACCTGTTCATGCACGGCCACACGCTGATGGACAACGTGGTGCTGATCATGCTCAACACCGTGTGCGAGAAGCTGCGGGCCATGTCGATCGCCAAGATCACCGCCTCGAAGAAACAGGGCGTGGCGCTCAAGAACGAGATGTTGAACTACACCAACTCGCTGCGCTCGATCCGCGACGTGCTGCTCGACAACGAAAACTACACCAAAAGCCCGCTTTACAAACGGTTGGAACGCGACATCGAGCGGTATATCGCCCGCACGATCTGGAACATGAAGCGCAACGGCGAAATCCGCGACACGTCGATGATCGGCATTATCCACAAACTCCGCACCGGACAGCAATAACGGAAAAAAGAGGGGCGGGAACGCGGACACGCTCGAAACGCATCCGGCGACTCCCGCCCATGAATCCGGCCCTTGGGACCGGTTATTCCCGTTTGCGGACCACGCGCACGGTGGACTGCGTGGCCTGCCGCACGAAGACCTGCGGACCGCGGGCGTAACGCCGCCACAGCTCGTCGGTATAGCCGCGCACCGTGAGCAGCTCCATGTTCTCGGCTTTCATCACGTCGAAACCCGCCTCGCGCAGCGCCTCGATGGCCTCGTCGATATGCCACGAGTTGTCGACGCACAGGCTCAGGTTCACGGCCGAATTGTGGATCAGGTTGGCCTTGATGCGGAAACGCTCCAGCAACGAGAAGATCGTGGCGAACTTCTCTTCCAGCACGAAGGAGAAATCCCGCGACCGGATGGTCAGCAGCACCTGGTCCTTCTTGAGGATCAGGATCGGAACGTCGACCGGGGCCGACATGCCTCGGATCACCGTGCCGGGTTTGCGCTTGTCGCCGAAGGGCCGCACGTAAAGCGGAATATTCTTGTTCTGAAGCGGCTTGATCGTCTTCGGATGGATGATCTGCGCGCCGCTGTAAGCCAGTTCGATGGTGTCGAGGTAGTTCAGCTCGGCGATCTGCACGGCATCGGGAAACGCTTTCGGGTCGGCGTTCATCACGCCGTCCACATCCTTCCACACCGACATCGACTCGGCGTCGAGAATGTTGGCCACCACGGCCGCCGAGTAGTCCGAGCCTTCGCGCCCCAGGGTCGTGGTCGTGCCGTCGGGCGCGCCGCCGATGAAGCCCTGTCCGATGAAGATGTTCTCGACGCATTTGCCCAGCGCATTTTTCAGCAGCGAAGCCGAAGCCTCGATGTTCACCCCGGCGTCCTTGTGGCGCTGCTCGGTGAGAAAACAGCGGCGCATGTCGATCCAGCGGTTCGACACCCCGGCGTAGTTCAGGTACTCGGAGATAATCGTCGTCGAGACCAGCTCGCCGTAGGCCACGATCGTGTCGTACCACAGTTCGGCGTCGCCGGGTTTGTAGACGGTCTCCGTCGCGACCTTTTCCAGTTCGCCGAACAGCGCGTCGACCGCCGGCAGCCGCTTCGGCTCGTGCCACAGCTCGTCGATGATCTCCGCATGGTACTTCCGCAGCGACTCGACATGCTCCAGCGAGAGCTGTTTATCGCCTTTCTGAAGCCCCTCGAACACCTTTTCCAGGGCATTGGTCGTTTTGCCCATCGCCGAAACGATGATGAACAGGTTCTGCTCGTCGTCGATGATCTTGCGCAGATTCCTCACTCCGTCGGCATTCCGCACCGACGCACCTCCGAATTTATAGACTTTCATGTTATTTCGCTTATTAACCTAACGTACCTTCCTTTACCTTTTGCACAGTTGACCGCTGTACTCTCGCGGCCGATGGCCGCGTTTACAAATCTACCCCACCCCAAACCCCTCCCGTGGGAGGGGCTTGTCGCGACGCAACCGGGATTTCGACCGGGATTTCGACCGGATTTACAACCGGATATCCCGAAATGAAAAACCAATTTTTAATTCTCAATTTCCCGATACGGAACGCCGATGTTCTGGAACAGGAACGCGTACATGTCGGCCGCCTCGTCGATACGCTTCGAAGTGGGTTTGCCGGCGCCGTGGCCCGCTTTCGACTCGATGCGGATCAGAATCGGGGCGTCGCCCGCCTGGGCATGCTGCATCGCAGCGGCGAACTTGAACGAGTGGGCCGGGACGACGCGGTCGTCGTGGTCCGCGGTAGTCACCAGCGTCGCGGGGTATTTCACGTCCTCCTTTATATTGTGCAGCGGAGAGTACTTGTAAATATAGGAAAACTGCTCCTCGTTCTCCGACGAACCGTACTCCACGGCCCAGCCCCAGCCGATGGTGAACTTGTGGTAGCGGAGCATGTCCATCACGCCCACGGCCGGAAGGCACACGGCATAGAGGTCCGGGCGCTGCACCTCGCAGGCGCCGACCAGCAGTCCGCCGTTTGAGCCGCCGTGGATGGCCAGCTTGTCCGTCGACGTGTATTTTCCGGCGATCAGGTACTCGGCGGCGGCGATGAAGTCGTCGAAGACGTTCTGCTTGTTTTCGAGCATGCCGGCCTTGTGCCACTCCTCGCCGTACTCCGAGCCGCCGCGCAGGTTGGCGACGCAGTAGATGCCGCCCTGCTCGACGAACATCAGTTCCGAAGGCTTGAACTTCGGCGTCTGGTTGATCTGAAAACCGCCGTAAGCGTAAAGCAGGCAGGGATTCTTGCCGTCGCGCTTCATGTCCTTGCGGCGGGTGATGAACATCGGGACCTTCGTGCCGTCCTTCGAGGTGTAGAACACCTGCTCGGTCGTGAACAGTTCGGGATCGAAATTCACCTCCGGAGCCTTGTAGAGCGTCGATTCGCCCGAAGCGATGTCGTATTTGTAGATCGTGGCCGGAGCCGTGTAGTTGACCAGCGTATAGTAAAGTTCCGAGTCCTCCTCCCGGCCGTCGAATCCGTCGACCGAGCCGATGGCCGGAAGCACCACTTCGCGCACCTGCTTGCCGGCGTAGTCGTACTGGTAAATCCGGCTCTGCGCATCCTGCAGGTAGTAGGCGAACAGGCTGCCGCCCGCCGTGCCCACGCCTTCGAGCAGGTTCCTTTCACTCTCGGGAATCACCGTTTCGATCCTCCCGGGACGGTTCAGATCGACCTTCATCAGCGCGTAGTTCGACGCATCCCTGTTGGTCACGTAATAAAGCCGGTCGTCCTTGCAGTCGACGGGCGAATAATCGGCATCGAAGCCCGGCAGCAGGACGCGGAATTTCGGGTCCGACACCCTTTTATAGAGGACCTCCGTTCCCGACGTGCCCTCCGAAGCTATGACGAAGAGCCATTTGCCGTCCTCCGAAGGCCATGCCGAGAAGTAACGCAGCGGATGTTCCCGGTCCTCGTAAATGAGCCTGTCGGCCGACTGGGGCGTACCCAGCGCATGGTAATAAACCTTCTGAAACTCGTTCTTGGAAGAGTAGGCGTTTTGCTTCGGGGCGTCGTAGGCGCTGTAATAGAACCCCTTGGAATCGGGCGCCCACCGTGCGCCCGAGAATTTCACCCACTCGATCTTGTCGGCAGCGAGCGACTTGTCGGCGGTGTCCATCACGCGGATCTCCACCCAGTCCGAACCCGACGCGGCGGCCGAATAGGCAAACCAGCGGCCGTCCTTCGAGAAGGACATGTCGGTCAGGGCCACCGTCCCGTCGTCGGAGAGCTTATTGGGGTCGAGGAACACCTCGCCGGCCTCGCCCGGCTCCTTCGTGCGGTAGATCACCGACTGGTTCTGCAAACCGTCGTTATAAGTGTAGTACCACCAGTCGCCGTGCTTGCGCGGGGCGCTCTCCTTGGCGTAGTTCCACACTTCGGTCAGCCGCTCGCGGATGGCCCCGCGGAACGGAATTTGCGAGAGGTAGTCCTGCGTCACGGCGTTCTCGGCGGCGACCCACGCGGCCGTGGCCTCCGAGTTGTCGTCCTCGAGCCAGCGGTAGGGATCGGGAACCTCCGTGCCGAAATAGTTGTCCACCACGTCGCCGCGCACGGTCTCGGGGTAAGGCTGGTGTTTTATCTGTTTCATATTGCCGCAACCTGCCGCCGCCGCTGCGCCGAGCAGAAGGGCGGCCTTGATGGATAAATGCTTCATAATTGAACCGTTTGGGTAATGATCGGGACAAAGTTATGAAAAATTCAATATTTTCAGTAATTTTGCCTATTGAAAACAACAGACTATGCACAACGAACTCAAAACGATAATCGAGCAGGCGTGGGAAAACCGCGCGCTGCTTCAGGACCCCGCCGTACAGCAGGCCGTACGGCAGGTCGTCGAACTGGTGGACAAGGGCGAACTCCGCACGGCGGAACCCGTCGACCCGGCCAAAAGCGAATGGAAGGTCAACGAGTGGGTCAAGAAGGCCGTGATCCTCTACTTCCCGATCCAGCCCATGCGCAAGATGGAGGCCGGCGAACTGGAGTGGTACGACAAGATGGAGCTCAAGCACGGCTACGGGGAGCTGGGCGTGCGGGTCGTGCCCCAGGCCGTGGCGCGCTACGGCGCCTACATCGCCCCGGGAGCCATCCTGATGCCTTCGTACGTGAACATCGGCGCCTATGTCGACACCGGCACGATGGTCGACACGTGGGCCACGGTGGGTTCCTGCGCCCAGATCGGCAAACACGTCCACCTCTCGGGCGGCGTGGGCATCGGCGGCGTGCTCGAACCCGTGCAGGCCGCGCCCGTGATCATCGAGGACAGCTGCTTCATCGGCTCGCGCTGCATCGTGGTCGAGGGTGCGCACGTCTGCCGCGAAGCGGTGCTCGGCTCGAACACCGTGATCACCGGCTCGACGCACATCATCGACGTCACGGGGCCTGAACCCGTCACCTACAAGGGCTACGTGCCGCCCCGCTCGGTGGTCGTCCCGGGCAGCTACCGCAAACAGTTCCCGGCGGGAGAATACAGCGTCACGTGCGCGCTGATCATCGGCCGGCGCAAGGAATCCACCGACAAGAAAACCTCGCTGAACGACGCCCTGCGCGACTTCGGCGTATCGGTATAGACATGATTCACCGCATCGAAGAGACCACCTCGACCAACGACGACGCCCGCGACGCGAAATACCGCCACGGCGACATCGTCTGGGCCGAACGCCAGACCGCCGGCCGCGGCCAGCGGGGCCATAAATGGTCGAGCGCCGAGGGTCTGAACCTCACCTTCTCGCTGGTGCTCGAACCCCGGTTCCTGCCCGCCGGCGAACAGTTTCTGCTCAACGAGGCCGTGGCCCTCGCTCTCACCGACACCTTCGCGCAGTTCGGCATCGCGGCGCGCATCAAGTGGACCAACGACATCTATGCCGGGGACAAAAAGCTGGTCGGCATCCTGATCGAACACAGCTACTCCGGGCAGACGCTCGCCCGCACGATCGTCGGAATCGGCATCAACGTCAACCAGACGGAGTTCGACCCCGCGCTTCCGAACCCCGTGTCGATGGCCATGGTCGCGGGACGCACGTTCGACCGCGGCGAGGTGCTCGAAGCCTTCCGCCGCCACATCGGCATCCGCTACGCCCAGCTCGAGCTGGACGAACGGGAAACCCTCCAGCGCGACTACCGCGAACGGATGTACCGACTGGGCGAACGGCATACGTTCCGCTACCCCGACGGCACGCCGACCGAGGCCTCGATCGAGGGCGTGCGCCCCACGGGCGAACTGCTGCTGCGGCACGCCGACGGCACGCTCCGGGAATATCTGTTCAAGGAGATCGAATTCGTGATTGCCGGGAAATAGCCCGTCAGGGGTCCGGCAGCAGGTAGACGACGTGCACGAAAGGCCGCGTCCCGCCCGCTTTCAATTCAACGGAGACTTCGGTCAGCAACCGAACATACCGGCGGCGCATATCCGATCCCAGAAGAGGGTCCTCCTTTCCCCCGACGAGACTCCGGACCACAGGCAGCCGGTAGGCGGAATCGCCTGCGGCATACGATTCCCAGGGATACCTCTGATTTTCGATCACGACTCCCTGCAACTCCGCAAAATCCGGATCGTCCGGAAAATCGTTGTCGGCCGCGCCCATTCGTCCGCCCGTCATCCTGCGCGTCCGGGAAACGACGCGCGCCACGTTCCTGCCGTAAAACCGGCAGACAGGGTCCCCGAGCGCCGTATCCGCGACTCCGGCAACGGAGATGAACGTTATCAGCGTATCGCCGGCGACAAACACGACCCGGGGATCGCGGCAGGAGGAGGCTCCCCCGCCCCGGGGTATCGCCGCGTCAAGCCCATCCATTCCGAAGCATACGCCGCCGCCCAGCCGGCACGGCAGCGTGTCCGGCCGGAAGAGCTCCGGCATCTCTCCGTACGGAGTCTGCGCCGCAACAACCTTCCAGATGCACAATGCAACCAGCAGAGCAACCCGTTTTTTCATCGCAAACACACCTTTGGACAACACAAGATAACGGATATTCTCCGCCGCACCAAATCCGGGGCGCAAAATCAGACGAAAAGTACAGAAATAATAACCGAAACCTCTTGCTGTTACAGAAATAACAGTTATATTTGCATCGTAAAACAGCCTAATTCAAATCAAATTTTAAGGATATTATGAACGTACCTGCAAATCTGAAATACTCCAGCGACCACGAGTGGTGCCGCATCGAGGGTGACACGGCCGTTATCGGCATCACCGACTTTGCCCAGAGCCAGTTGGGCGACATCGTTTTCGTCGATGTTCCGACCGTGGGCGAGACGCTCGCCGCAGGCGAGGTTTTCGGCTCGATCGAGGCCGTGAAGACCGTGAGCGACGCGTTCCTTCCGGTGGGCGGCGAGATCGTGGAATTCAACGAGGCCGTGGACGCCGATCCCGCCGTCGTCAACCGCGACGCCTACGGCGAAGGCTGGCTCGTGAAGGTCAAAATGTCGAACCCGGCCGAATACGACGCCCTGCTCGGCGCCGCCGACTACGAGAAACTGATCGGATAGTCCGAAGGAGAATTAAAAATGAAAAATTAAGAATTAAAAATTAGTTTTTCATTTCGGTTTATCCGTCCGTTTTCCGGTCGAAAATCCGGCCGCAGGCGAAAATAAACAAGGCGCTTTCGGATAAAGTCCCCGCCAAGGCGGATGATTTTCGGACTGAAATTCCGGCCGCAGGCGAAAATAACCAAGAAGGCTTCGGATAAAGTCCCCGCCAAGGCGGATGATTTTCGGGCTGAAATTCCGGCCGCAGGCGAAAATAAACAAGGAAGCCTTCGGATAAAGTCCCCGCCAAGGCGGATGGTTTTCGGGCTGAAATTCCGGCCGCATGCGATAAGCCCCTCCCGAGGGAGGGGTTTGGGGTGGGGTCAGACTTGCAAACGACGCCAAAGGCGGCGACAAGGCGGCAAGGATTTCAGAGAGCGGGATTAAAAAAGAACAAACATACTTAATAAAAACAAACATTATGTCAAAAGTTACTGTCGTAGGTGCAGGCGCCGTAGGTGCAACCTGTGCAAACGTGATGGCTTGCCGCGAGGTGGCGAGCGAAGTGGTCCTCATCGACATCAAGGAGGGTCTCTCGGAAGGCAAGATGCTGGACATGTACCAGTGCTCGACGCTGATGGATTTCGACACGAAGGTCGTAGGCGCAACCAACGACTACAAGACGACGGCCAATTCGGACGTGGTGGTCATCACCTCGGGCATTCCCCGCAAGCCGGGCATGACCCGCGAGGAGCTGATCGGCACGAACGCCGGCATTATGAAGGGCGTGATCGAGAACGTCATCAAGTACTCGCCCCGCGCCATCATCATCGTGGTTGCCAACCCGATGGACACGCTGACCTACCTGGCCCTGAAGGCTTCGGGACTCCCGAAGAACCGTATCATCGGCATGGGCGGCGCATTGGACTCGGCCCGCTTCAAGTGCTACCTGGCCAAGGCCACGGGCGCTAACATCAACAATGTCGACGGCATGGTCATCGGCGGCCACGGCGACACGACGATGATTCCGCTCGTATCGAAAGCCACGGTCAACGGCGTTCCCGTTTCGCAGTTCGCTTCGAAGAAAAAACTCGAAGAGGCTGTCGCCAACACGATGGTCGGCGGAGCCACGCTGACCAAACTCATCGGCACTTCGGCATGGTACGCTCCCGGCGCAGGCGCAGCGATGATGGTCGAGGCTATCCTCAACGACCAGAAGAAGATGGTTCCCTGCTGCTGCTACCTCGACGGCGAGTACGGCCAGAAGGACATCTGCATCGGCGTTCCCGCGATCATCGGCCGCAAGGGCATCGAGAAGATCGTGAAGATCGACCTCACGAAGGAAGAGGCCGAGAAGTTCGCCGCTTCGGCCGAGGCCGTCCGCAAGACGAACAACATCCTGCACGAGATCAAGGCGCTCTAAACCGGGGGTGGGTGGCGGACCGGAATACGGAAAGCCTGTCCCGCAAAACCCAGGGAACTCCTTTACAAAAGCCGCTCCGACGATTCGGAGCGGCTTTTTCGTATCCGGAAAGGAGCGTCTATCAGAAGCTGACCTTCGCGCCGATGAACCAGCTGCGGGGCAACGAAGGTCCGTAAATGTAGCCCGAATCGCGGTCCACGCCCTTGTCGAAATCCTTCTGGTAAGCGTTGAACAGATTCTGCACGCCGCCGTAAAGCTGGAGGGTGATCTCCTTGTAGACCCGCAGGTCGTAGGCCAGACGCAGGTTCACGTCGCAGAACGCAGGCGTCGTGACGGCCACATCCCGCTCCACGCCCGATCCGGCCATGTGCTGCACGAGCATCTCGCCCGTGCAGGTTCCCGTCACGTCGGCCGTGAAATTGCGCAAGGGCTTCAGCGACGCCGTGAAATAACCGTACAGATCGGGCGTGCGGAACATCCGGCGCACGGGAGGCACCGTTTTGTCCTCGCTCCAGTATTCAGGCTCGACATAGCGGCTCCGCTGCCACGTCACGCCCGCCTGCAACTCGAACCAGCGGGTGAAAACCGCCCGGCCTTCGGCGTTCAGGCCCCTCACCGTGGCGCCCGAACCGTTGTAACGCTCCTTGATTTTGCCGCCGTCGGCCGTGTCCTCGATGTCGCGCAGGGCGAACACGTCGTCGAGACGGGTGTAGAATCCCTCGACGAGCAGGTTGGTCTGCACCCGGCCGAAAGTGTGGTAGAGGTCGGCCGAGAGGCTCACGCTGTGCGAGCGTTCCTCCTTCAGATCGTCGGCAAGCCGGATGCGGACCCGCTTGCCGCCCACGATGGCAATGTGCATGTCCTCGTCGAAGGCCTGCGGGGCGCGGTAGCCCCCGGCATAGCTCACACGCAGGTTGACCGACTCCGAAGGATTGAAGCGGACATTGGCCCGGGGGCTGAAGATCGCATGGTCCACGAGGTTGTGCTTGTCGAGGCGGCCGCCGATGAGCAGCGACCATTTCCGGGTCTTCCATTCGTTCTGGAGATAGGCCCCGACGATGTGCACCGCCTGGTCGGTGCGGATGTCATAACCGATCGAACGGTCCGAAAGGTCGTCGTAGCTGTACTCCGTACCGAGCGTCAGCTCCGAGGGCATGAAGAGCAGTTTGCGGAAGGCATGGACATACTGCATGCCCGCGGCGAGGGTCAGGTCGTGCGTCGTGCCGTAGGCGTCGAGGTCCTGCTTGCTGCCATAATAACTCTTGCGGGCCGTGTTCTGGAACGAGGCGTAGGCATTGAAGCGGTTGCTGCGGTCGGCCGACGAGATGTCGAACGAAAGGCTTCCGCCGTCGATGGCGTGGTCGGTCTGCTCGGCGACGAAGGCTTCGTGGGGCGGCTGCTTCAGCAGGTCGCCGCCCCGGCGGTATTCGTCGATGTGGTGGTACTGCGCCGTGATGCGCGAATAGGCCCCCGTGCGGAAGAACGAACGCATACCCACGGACTGGCTGCTGATGACGGGCAGTTCGGTAAATCCGTCGCCGTCGTGGTCGTAACCCGAACGGTGGCGGCTCTGGCCGAAGACGCTGATGCCCGCGCGGCCGCTTTCGGAGACGATCGAAGCATTGAGCATCGTGTTGTTGTCGTAGGAGTTGCTGCCTCCGAGCGAGGTCAGCGTATGCGACAGCTGGGCCGAACTGCGCGTCGGCTCACGGGTGATGATGTTGATCGTGCCGCCGATGGCCGACGAGCCGTAGAGCGCCGACCCGCCGCCGCGCAGCACCTCGACCCGCTCGATCATATTGGCCGGAATCTGCTCCAGCCCGTAGACACCCGTCAGGGAGGAGAAAACCGGATGCGAGTCGACCAGAATCTGCGAATAGTGGCCGTCGAGACCGTTGATGCGGACCTGCGTGAAGCCGCAGTTCTGGCAGTCGTCCTCGACGCGCACCCCGGGCTGGAACGAAAGGCCCTGGGCCAGGCACGAGGCGTTGGCCCGTTCGAACAGGCCGGCGTCCAGCACGCTCACCAGCGCCGGAGCTTCGCGCCGCAGCGTCTCCGAACGGCTGGCCGAGACGACCACTTCGTCCATCGAAATGCCGCTCTGCGCCACCTCGAAGTTGAGTTCCCGGGTCTCGCCCCGTTCGAGAGCGACGGTCATCCGACCGGAGGCATAGCCCAGCGCACGGACTTCGAGCGTCAGTTCGCCGACAGGGAGGTTTTTCAGGAAATAGTGGCCCGAAGCGTCGGTCGTCGTACCGAAAGCCGTGCCGACGACGGCCACCGAGGCGTAGGGAATGTGTTCATGGGTTTCACGGTCCACGACGTGGCCGAAAAGATTCGCGTCCGTGCTTTTGCGCGGCGCTTCGGCCGCGAGCACGACAAGGCTCTGGCACACGGACAGCGCCAACAAAATATATCGTTTCATACGAAAGTATTGAATAATGGTGAAAGTAAGTCCGCTCCGGCATGCGGATGATTGCGGCTTCCGGCCGCGTTTACAAATCCGGCCCACCCCTGAATCCCCTCCTCGGAAGGGACTTACGGCGTAAAAACACGCGCCGCTTCCGCTTTGACGGCTCGGCAAACGATAAATCGTCGGCCCTCGCCTGTCGCCGCAGTTGTCGCGATGCAGCCGGACATGCCGATATTACGAAACGCAATTACGCCGCCGGAGGCGCCCGCAGGGAGAAACGCCGGACCTCGACCGCACATTTGCAGCGCGTGGCTTCGGGTTGCAGCACGGCCAGCACCTCGGCGTAGAATTCATGCGGAGGCTGGGTCTCGGCCAGGTAGGGGAAGAAATAGAAATCGTCGACGACACAGAATTCGACGACCTGTTCGGCAGCGCCGTTGTCGGGAACCAGATCGCCGCTGAAAGCCGCGAAATGGGCATGGTCCTCCAAATAGATATGCACCTTCTGACCCGCATGGGCTGCGAGCAGAACGGCCAGCATAAAGGCCGCGAGGCATTGTTTGAGGCGGAGGTGCATTGTCTTCACGGTGGCGAAGATACGAAAAAAAGGGACCGCGACAAGCGGCCCCTGCAAAAATACCTACAAATGAGGGTGTATGTCCTGTCCGGCACTCCCCGGGGGAAGCGGACACCCCCGGAAAAAGCCGGGCGGTTCAAATGCTGATGTCGAGGATCTCGAAATGGATCGTGCCGGCCGGAACCTCCACGTCCACACGGTCGCCCTTCTTGCGGCCCAGCAGCGCCTTCGCGATAGGCGTGCCGATCGCCAGTTTGCCTTCGCGCAGATTCGCCTCGTGCTCGGCGACGATCGTGTAGGTCATCTGCTTCTGATTGTTGTGGTTCAGAAGCGTCACCTTGCTCAAAATCTGCACTTTGCTCTTGTCGATCTTCGACTCGTCGATCACGCGGGCGTTGGCCATCGTATCCTCCAGTTTGGCGATACGCATCTCCAGCAACCCCTGTGCCTCACGGGCGGCATCGTACTCCGCATTCTCCGAAAGGTCGCCCTTGTCGCGCGCTTCGGCGATCGCCGCCGAAATCGCCGGACGCTCGACGGAACGCATGTGCTCGAGTTCGTCCTTGATTTTCTTGTAGCCCTCCGCTGTCAGATAAATAATCTCTTGTGCCATAATCCAATAACTCTCCGGAATCTCCCGCCGGAAGCCGGAAATTCCAAAAACCGAATAAAACGTAAAAAATAAGAATCCTGACCCGAAAAGGCCAGAACCCCGTTGCTATTGCATAGACAAAGATAGGAAGTAAAATCCATATTTCCAAATCTTTTTTCGCGCCCCGTGGCACGGATCGTGCCCGCCGTGCGGGGTATGTACATCGCCCTTACGCTTCATCTGCTGTGGACGCTCGGCGCGGCCGCCGTCATCACGCGCCGCCAACGGATACCGGCCTCGGCGGCCGCCTGGCTGGCGCTGGTCTTCCTGCTTCCCGTCGCCGGCACGCTGCTTTACGTGCTGGCCGGATACCGCCGCGCGGTCCCGGCGGCAGAACCCTACGACTGCCGGGGCGACGCCGTGGAGCAGATCGTCGCCCGCGGCTGCGGAACCCGCCCCGCGCCCCGCAACAGCGTCAGCCTGCTGCACAACGGCAGCAACGCCTTCACGGCGCTGATCGCCGCCCTGCAACACGCCGTCCGCTCGATCCACATGGAGTACTACATCATCCGCGACGACCGCATCGGGCGCACCATCGCCGAAATCCTGATCCGCAAAGCCCGCGCCGGACTCGAAGTGCGCGTCATCTACGACGCCGTAGGCTCGTGGCGGCTGAGCCGCACGACATTGCGCCGCATGCACGACGCCGGGGTACGCACGGCCGCCTTCGAGCCGGTGCGCTTCCCGTGGTTCACCACGCGCGTCTCGCGCCGCAACCACCGCAAAATAGTCGTCACGGACGGCCGTGTCGCCTTTCTGGGTGGCATAAATATTGCGAAATACTACCTCGACGGAGATTACATGGGCAAGTGGCGCGACGAGCACCTCCGCATCGAGGGCGACGCCGTGAAGGACTTGCAGCGGCTCTTCATCGCCGACTGGGCGCGGGTCACGGACGAATGTCTCGACCTGCGCCGTTACGTCGCCCCGCACGGCATCCGGCAGCGCCTGCCGATCCAGCTGGCCTGGTCCGAAGAGGGCCCCTCGCGGCTGACCATCGCCGAGGCTTTCGCAGCGGCCGTCGTCCGGGCCAGACAGCGGGTGCGCATCTGCTCACCCTACTTCCTGCCCCCGACGCTGATCCTCGACGCGCTGCGCCTTGCGGCGCGGGGCGGCATCCGGGTCGAAGTGATGATCCCGACGTGCAGCGACTCGCCGTTCTCGGACCTCGTGTCCGACTCCTACGTCGCGGACCTGCTCGACGCCGGAGTCGAACTATACCGCTACGACAACGGATTCCTGCACGCCAAACTGGTGATCGTCGACGACACGCTGGCGTCGGTCGGAACCGCGAACATGGACTACCGCAGTCTGACGGACAACCTCGAAGTCACGGCCTTCATCCGCGACCGCGAGACGGTCCGGCAGCTGGCGGCGACCTTCGACGACGACCTCGCCTCGTGCCGCCGCATCACGCGCGCCGAATGGAGGCCGCCGCTGTGGCGCCGGACGCTGGGCGACGTGCTCCGGCTCGTGTCACCCCTGATGTGATCCCGTCCTAAACATCAACGTCTTATGAAACACCTGGTCTTCACCCTCCTCGCCGCGCTCGTCTTCTCCGGCGCGGCCTCCGCCCAACGCCTAATGGTCGGCGTACGCGGCGGCGTCAACTTCGCCGACTACTCGTTCGTCCCGACCCGCATCGGCGACACCCGCTTCACGCCCGGCGCCGTCCGGGCCGGTTACGACGTGGGCTTCGTCCTGCGGCTCAACCTTTCGAAACACCTCCACCTGCAATCGGAACTGAACTACGCCTTCGTCAATTACAACGTGCTGGCCGAGAACTCCGGGAGCCGCCGCATCGCGCTGCGCACCGAGCGGTTCGAAATCCCCGTCCAGCTGGGCTTCCAGTTCGGCGTGCTGCGCCTGTTCGGCGGCGCGCTGTTCCGCGTCACGGAATCCGAGCGGAGCAGCGTCCCGCAGCTGCTCAAGGTCCGCTTCAACAACGGCGACGTGGGCGTCATGGGCGGACTGGGCTTCAACGTCCGCAAATTCTTCATCGACTTCCGCATCTCGGGCTACCCGCGTTCGCGCGTCTGGCACGATTTCACCTCCGAAGGAATCGCCCAGCGCGTCAAAGTGCCCCACGACATCGTCTACGGCGGGTCCCTGGGATTTTTCTTCTGACACCGTCGCCGAAAACGTCCCGGCACGGCGCGTTCCACCGCAACAAGCTGCAAATCGGGCATTTATCCACACCCCGAAACATCGTTCCGGCACCTTCGCCCCGCCCTCAAGCCCCCGCCCCGGCAGGGGCTTTTTCACGCGCCGCCGGAAAAAACGCCCCGCACGGCATCTTCGCAGCCTCCGCGAGCAATATTTTTTTTTGCAAATCGTTAATTTATGCGTAACTTTGCGCGATAAAGCGCCGTAAAAGATTCATAAATGAAGCAGACTTTTTTATACGCCCTTTGCGGAGTGGCGGCAGCGATCATCCTCGGAGGATGCTCCGGGATGAACGCCCTTCTGAAAAGCGGGCAGCCCGAACTGATTTACAGCAAGGCGCTGGAGTACTACCAGAAGGAGAAATGGCAGCGCGCCTCGACCCTTTTCGAAGGCGTGCAGCACTACTACACGGGCTCGTCGCGCGAAGACAGCATCTCGTTCTTCAACGCCCGCTGCAAGTACAAGAACCGCGATTTCGACACGGCTTCGACCCTGCTGGACGACTTCCGCCGCAAATTCGGCCGCAGCGCCTTCATCGAAGACGCCGAGGGCATGTACGCGCTCTGCTTCTACTACCTCTCGCCAGGTCCCTCGCGCGACCAGACGATGACCGGGCACGCGCTGATCGCCATCAACGAATTCATGTCGCGCTATCCGCAGAGCGACCGCGTCGAGAACTTCCGCAAGATCAACACCGAGCTGACCGAACGGCTCCACGAGAAAGCCTACCTGAACGCCTACACCTATTATAAGACGGGCAAATACAAATCGGCGATCGTGGCGTTCAAGAACGCGCTGAAACAATACCCCGAGAGCAAGCGCCGCGAAGAGATCATGTACCTGATCGTCGATTCGGGCTACCGCCTGGCCAGCAACTCGATCTCCGAAAAGCAGACCGACCGCTACCTGTCGATGCTCGACTCCTACCTCTCGTTCAAGGAGGAGTTCCCCGAATCGACGCACATCAAGAGCCTCGACCGCATGGCCCAGCAGGCACGCGACTACCTCGACCGCAATAACAAAGACAACAACATATAAGATGGAAATCAAGAAGAACATTCCCAACAACACCATCACGCGCAAGCTGGTGGATCTGGACCGGGAGACGGGCAACGTCTACAAAAGCATCAACATCATCGCCCGCCGCGCCAACCAGATCTCGACCGAACTCAAGACGGAGCTTAACCGCAAGCTCGCCGATTTCTCGTCGCCCACCGACACCATGGAGGAGACCTTCGAGAACCGCGAGCAGATCGAGATTTCGCGTTACTACGAACGCCTGCCCAAACCGGTGATCATCGCCACCGAGGAGTTCCTCGACCACGAGCTGGTCTACAAGGAGGGCAAGGACGGCGTGATGAAGGAGATTTAAAATCCGCACGCAATGGCATCCCCGGGCACGTGTCCCCCGCTGGCGGGACGCCACATACTGCTGGGTATCACGGGTAGCATAGCGGCCTACAAGGCTGCCGTGCTTTGTCGTTTATTGAAGACGGCCGGCGCCGACGTGCGCGTGGTGATGACTCCGCTGGCGAAGCAGTTCATCACGCCCCTGACGATGGCCACGCTCTCGAAGAACCCGATTCTGGTGGAGTTCTTCGACCCCGAAAACGGCGCGTGGAACTCCCACGTGTCGTTGGGCGAATGGGCCGACTGCTACCTGATCGCCCCCGCCACGGCCAACACCCTGGCCAAAATGGCCTCCGGCATCGCCGACAACCTGCTGCTGACCACCTACCTCTCGGCCCGCTGCCCGGTCGCCGTGGCTCCCGCCATGGACCTGGACATGTACGCCCACGAGGCCACGCAGCAGAACCTCCGGACACTCGCCCGACGCGGCGTGCACATCGTCGAGCCGGGCGAAGGCGAACTGGCCAGCGGTCTTCAAGGCAAGGGCCGCATGGCCGAACCCGATGCGATCGCCGCATTCGTCGGCGGCCTTCTCCGTGAAAAAAAAAAGAGCCTGCAAGGTAAACGGCTGATCGTCACGGCAGGAGCCACGATCGAAGCCATCGACCCCGTGCGGTTCATCTCGAACCACTCCTCGGGCAAGATGGGCTATGCCATTGCCGGGGAGCTGGCCGACAGAGGGGCCTGCGTGACGCTTGTCACGGGCCGCACGGAGCTGCCGACGCCCGCGGGCGTGGAGCGCGTGGACGTGCTCTCGGCCGCCGAGATGTACGACGCCGCGGTCCGGGCTTTCGAAGGGTCCGACGGGGCCGTGATGTGCGCCGCCGTGGCCGACTACACCCCCGACCGGGTTTCGGACACCAAAATCAAGAAATGCGACGGCGACATGTGCATCACCCTGCGCCGCACGCGCGACATCGCCGCCGAGCTTGGAGCGCACAAGGGCGGCCGCCTGCTGGTGGGATTCGCCCTGGAAACCCACGACGAACAGGCGCACGCCGAAGCCAAACTCGAAAAGAAGAATTTCGACTTCATCGTCCTCAACTCGCTGCGCGACGCCGGAGCCGGCTTCCGCGGCGACACGAACAAGGTGACCTTCATCGACCGCACGGGCCGCGAAGAGCTTCCCCTGCTGTCGAAGCGCGAAGTCGCCGAACGCATCGCCGAACGTATCGAAGAGTTTTTCGCCGAATAGCGCGCAATCGCACCCGGTTTTCGTTTTTTCATTTTTAATTCTTAATTTTGAATTCTTAATTCCGAATTGGTATGCTACGCCGTCTGTCGGTCGAAAACTACGCGCTCATCGACAAGCTCGAAATGGAGCTGGACCCCCACCTGAACATCATCACGGGTGAGACCGGGGCCGGAAAATCCATTCTGCTCGGCGCGCTGGGCCTGCTGCTCGGAGCCAAGAACGACGGGCAGGCGATGAAGGACGCAACGCGCAACTGCACGGTGGAGGGGACCTTCGACCTCGCGGGAAGCAGCCTGGAAGCGTTTTTCGCCGAGAACGACCTCGACTACGCCCCCGAAACGACCCTGACGCGCATGATCACCCCTGCGGGCAAGAGCCGCGCCTTCGTCAACGACGTACCCGTGCAGCTGGCGCAACTGCGCGAACTGGGCGCACGCCTGCTGGACATCCACTCGCAGCACCAGAACCTGATCCTCTCGTCGGAGGAGTTCAGGACTTCGGCGCTCGACACCGTGGCTGCGAACGGGGAACTGCTGACGCAGTACGCCGCGCAGTATGCCCGGCTTACGGAGCTGCGCCGCCGTCTCGCGGCCCTGCGCGAAGAGGCCGCCAACGGCCGCCGCGACGAAGAGTGGCTCCGGTTCCAGACCGAGGAACTCACCTCGGCCAACCTGCGCCCCGGCGAGCAGGCAGAGCTGGAGGAGGAGCTGGCGGTGCTCGAAAACGCCGACCGCATCGGCGAGGCGCTGACCTCCCTGCGCAACGCCCTCGACGCCGACGAGACCGGGGTGCTGGCGCAGCTCAAGAATTCGGAGAACGAACTCAACCATATCCGCAGCCACTACCCCGCCGCCGGGGAATATGCCGGACGGCTGCGCTCGGTGCTGGAGGAACTGAAGGACATCAACGGTTCGGCCGCCGCCGCATGCGAACGGCTCGATGCCGACCCCGAGCGGCTGGCGAAGTGCTCGGCACGGCTCGACACGCTGATCGCCCTGCAACAGAAACACCGCGCGGCGGACGAAGCGGAGCTGATCGCCCTGCGCGACCGCTGCGCCGCACAACTCGCAGCCATCGTCCACAGCGACGAGGAGATCGCCCAGGCGGAAGCGGCCCTATCGGAAGCCGCCGAAAAGACCGCGACGCTGGCCGACCGTCTGCACAAGACGCGCGAGAAGGCCGCTGCGGGATTCGAGAAACACATCCTCTCGACCCTCGCCCGGCTGGGCATGCCCGAGACGGTTTTCCGCATCGCCCTGACACCCCTCGCAGAGCCGGGACGCACGGGCCGCGACAGCGTGCAATTCCTCTTCACGGCCAATCCGCGAATGACGCCGCAGCCCGTCGAGCGCATCGCCTCAGGCGGCGAGCTTTCGCGCGTGATGCTAGCCCTAAAAGCCCTGCTGGCCGAACGGATGCAGCTGCCGACGATCATCTTCGACGAGATCGACACGGGCGTTTCGGGCCGCATCGCCGACGCCATGGGCGAAATCATCGCCTCGCTCTCGGCCTCGATGCAGGTGGTGGACATCACCCACCTGCCGCAGGTCGCTTCGAAGGGCACGGCGCACTTCGTGGTCTACAAGCGCGGCGGACGCACCGACATCACGCGCCTGGGCGACGAGGAGCGCGTGACCGAGATCGCCAAGATGCTCTCCGGCTCGGAAATCACCGACGCCGCCGTGGCCCAGGCCCGCATCCTGCTCGGCAAATAGCCGTACAAAACCGATTTCACACGTGACGGAGCGGCCGGACCGCTCCGCCCGCCATTATAACCCCTAAAAAACACGACATGAACGACATCCTCGAAATTGCGGCCGCCAACCAGCAGCGCGCCCGCGAGGTCATCCGCGACACCGATCTGGAGGCCATCTGGCGCTCGGTGGGCGCCGAAGCGAACCTCGTAGGCTCGCTCCGCACGGGTCTGCTGATGAAGCACCGCGACATCGACTTTCACATCTACTCCTCACCGCTCCGCGTGGCCGACAGCTTCGCCGCCATGGCCCGGCTGGCCGAAAATCCCCGCATCCGTCGCATCGAGTACGGAAACCTGCTCGACGCGCAGGACCAGTGTCTCGAATGGCATGCGTGGTATGCCGACGCCGACGAACGGCTCTGGCAGATCGACATGATCCACATGCCCCGCGGCTCGGCCTGGGACGGCTATTTCGAACGCGTGGCCGACCGAATCAGCGCCGTACTGACCGACGAGACGCGCCGCGCCGTCCTGCAAATCAAGTACGACACGCCCGACGAGGTGAAGATCATGGGCATCGAATACTACCAGGCGGTCCTTCGCGACGGCGTGCGCACCTATGCCGAGTTCGAAGCATGGCGTGCGGCGAACCCCGTCGAGGGCATTCTGGAATGGATGCCGTAAGCCCGCCGGAAACACCGCTCCCCTGCACGGCCCTGCCGGCCGGCATATGGAAAGCATTGAACCGCAAATGCGGCAAGGAGAAATAACCGCCGCAGCCTCAAAGAAAACGGACCGTTCCTTTCGGGGGACGGTCCGTTTTGCGTCAATGCCGGCGCAGCCGCCACCGTTGCACGATCGTCTCGCCCCGGAAGTAGATGACCAGCGAACTGACGATGACCGCCATGCCCGCCACGGTGCTGAAATCGGGGTATTCGCCGGGCAGCATGATCCAGCTCAGCACGGCCCCCAGGACAGGATTGATCAAACGGCACATATTGATGTCGCTGACCTTCGTGCCCTCGGTGCGCAGGGCCATGAACCAGAAACTGAAGGCGAAGACCGAGATGAAGACCAGCACGCCGAGACTCGCATAGAACCCGACGGGCTTGGCCCAGAAGGGGTGGAAACCCTCCGCCGCGATGCCCACGCCGTAAATCAGCAGGCCGCCGAAAAACATCTGCACGGCATTCAGGAAAATCGGATCGACCTTGCCCTTGTCCTCCGAAACCGAAATCGCGGAATAGCCCTGAAACAGGATGCAGGCCAGCAGCAGGACGATACCCCCGATGCCGCGCCAGTCGAGCGGCGAACCGTCGCTGCCCGTGCCGACGATCAGCAGCAGTCCCGCGAGGCTCACCGCAAGACTCACGACCTTGTAACGGTTCAGGCGGTCGTTGCTGGCCACGAGGTGCGCCAGCAGCACGTTGATCAGCGGCGTGAGGCCCATGACGATCGAGCTGATGGCCCCGCTGACGAAATCGACTCCGAAATAGAAGGCCGTATAGCCCATGAACATATTGATCAGGATCAGGTTGCCGAAAAGCCGCCGGTGCTGCATGATCTCGCGCCACATGCCGCGATGCCAGGTGTAGGCGAAGAGAATGATTCCGACAACGGTGAAGCGCAGGCCCGCGAAATTCATCGGCGAGAAATCGTAGCTCAACCCCTGCTTGATGAACGGATTGACAATCGCCCACAATACCGAGGCCAGCACGGCGTAGAGTATTCCTTTTTTCATAACGTGCATCTTTCCGCCGCAAAGGTACGAAAAACGGCCGGCAAAACGAAACCGGTCCGGGCAAATGGACGGGCCGGTCCGGGAGCAGGCCGTGCATTCGCCGGAACGGCGCAGATGCCGGATACCGCGTCCCGGTCCGGGCGGATTCTGATTTTAAGCCGGATCCGTCCGGGCATCGTGAAGAACGGGACGAACGGATAGTACTTGAGGTACATTCCATTCGCCCCGTTCGAGAGATGTGCGGAAATATCCGCTTATAAATGGGAATCCGTTACATCATGCCGCCCATACCGCCTGCGGGCATCGCCGGCATGGCGGGAGCGTCGGACTTCTTCTCGGCCAGCACGCACTCCGTGGTGAGGAACATCGAGGCGATCGACGCGGCGTTCTCCAGCGCTACGCGCGACACCTTCGTCGGGTCGATGATACCGGCTTTCAGCAGGTCCTCGTACTTGTCGTCGCGGGCGTTGTAACCGAAGGCGTCCTTGCCCTCCTTCACCTTGTTGACGACCACCGAGCCTTCGCCGCCGGCGTTCTCGACGATCTGGCGGAGCGGCTCCTCGATGGCGCGTTTCACGATCTGGATACCCGTCGTCTGGTCCTCGTTCTGGCCCTTCAGGCCTTCGAGAGCCGCCGTGGCACGGATGTAAGCCACGCCGCCGCCCGGAACGATACCTTCCTCGACAGCTGCGCGCGTTGCGGCCAGCGCGTCGTCGACACGGTCCTTCTTCTCCTTCATCTCGACCTCCGTGGCGGCTCCGACGTAGAGCACGGCGACACCGCCGGCCAGCTTGGCCAGACGCTCCTGCAACTTCTCCTTGTCATAGTCCGACGTAGCCTTGTCGATCGACGAGCGGATCTGGGCCACACGGGCTGCGATCTCCTCCTTCTTGCCGGCGCCGTCGACGATGGTGGTGTTCTCCTTGTTGAGCGTCACCTTGTCGGCCGAACCCAGCATCTCCAGCGTCGTATCCTCGATCTTCATGCCCTTGTCGGCCGAGATCACGGTCGCACCCGTCAGGACGGCGATGTCTTCGAGCATCTCCTTGCGGCGGTCACCGAAGCCCGGAGCCTTGCAGGCGGCGATCTTCAGCGTGCCGCGGAGTTTGTTGACAACCAGCGCCGAAAGGGCCTCGCCGTCGACATCCTCGGCGATGATCAGCAGCGCACGGCCGCTCTGGGCCACCGGCTCCAGCACGCCCATCAGCTCCTTCATCGTCGAAACCTTCTTGTCCGTGATCAGGATATAGGGCTTTTCGAGCTGCGCCTCCATCTTTTCCGTGTCGGTGATGAAGTAAGCCGAAATGTAACCGCGGTCGAACTGCATGCCCTCGACCACCTCGACATGGGTCTCGGTTCCCTTGGCCTCCTCGACGGTGATGACTCCCTCGTTGTTGACCTTGGCCATCGCCTCGGCGATCAGCTTACCGATCGTCTCGTCGTTGTTGGCCGAAATGGTGGCCACCTGCTCGATCTTGGCGAAATCCGAACCGACCTCCTGGCTCTGCTTCCGCAGCGACTCCACGACCGTCGCAACGGCCTTGTCGATACCGCGTTTCAGGTCCATCGGGTTGGCTCCGGCCGTCACGTTCTTCAGGCCGACGCCGATGATCGACTGCGCCAGCACGGTTGCGGTGGTCGTACCGTCGCCCGCATCGTCGTTGGTCTTCGAAGCGACCTCGCGGACCATCTGGGCGCCCATGTTGGCGAAAGCGTCCTCCAGTTCCACCTCCTTGGCCACCGTCACACCGTCCTTGGTGATCTGCGGAGCGCCGAATTTCTTGTCGATGATCACGTTGCGGCCTTTGGGACCGAGCGTTACCTTAACGGCGTTCGACAGCGCGTCGACACCCTCCTTGAGCAGTTCGCGCGCCTCTACGTTATATTTAATATCCTTTGCCATGACTGTTTATCGATTTTAGATGATTGCCAAAATATCGTTCTGTTTCATAATGAGGTAGTCCACGCCGTCGACCTGGATTTCCTGACCGGCATACTTGCCGTAGAGCACCTGGTCGCCCTCCTTGACCTCCATCTTGACCTCCGAGGTTCCGGGGCCTACTGCAACGACTTTGCCTGCCAGCGGTTTCTCCTTGGCCGTGTCGGGGATGATCAATCCGCCGGCCGTCTTCTCCTCCGCGGGATTCGGGAGAATCAGCACGCGGTCCGATAATGGTTTTACGTTCATAGCTTTGTGTTTTAAATTTGTTTGATATAATATGTTTCATTCGCTTTCGCAACCTCTATCCCATCAATAGATGTGCCAACCGTTTTTTGGCAGATTTTGCGTGACAAACGAGCAGAGGCGACTGCCATTTTGTCATTTCCGCCATTTCCGGACGATTTTTCAGCCGTTTTTTTTGCACGGACCGAAAAATCGTATTACATTTGCATCCCGATACGACGAACACGTATCACACGGTGGATGTAGCTCAGTCGGTTAGAGCGTCGGATTGTGGTTCCGAAGGTCGAGGGTTCGAGCCCCTTCTTCCACCCGAAAAGGTCTTCTTGCGAAGACCTTTTTTCGTTGGCATGTGCAGACAGCTCAATTGGCCGACACGGAACATGCGATACGAATCCGTCGGGCGACATCGCCTCCGCGCTCCGGTTCCCGGGGCTGCATCATAAAAAAACCGGACGCCTCGCGGCATCCGGTTCTCTTTATATTCCGGCAGCAAATTACTTGCGGTAGATCTTCGTGTAGCCGTAGATAGCCTCGTCGCCGAGTTCCTCCTCGATGCGGAGCAGCTGGTTGTACTTGGCCATACGGTCCGAACGCGAAGCCGAACCGGTCTTGATCTGACCCGAGTTCGTAGCCACGGCGATGTCGGCGATGGTCGAATCCTCGGTCTCGCCCGAACGGTGCGACGTCACCGACGTATAGCCGGCGCGGTGAGCCATCTCGATGGCGTCGAGCGTCTCGGTCAGCGTACCGATCTGGTTTACCTTGATCAGGATCGAGTTGGCGCAGCCCATTTCGATACCCTTCTTCAGGAAGTCCACGTTGGTGACGAACAGGTCGTCGCCCACGAGCTGGCACTTGTCGCCGATCTCAGCGGTCAGCATCTGCCAGCCTTCCCAGTCGTTCTCCGACATGCCGTCCTCGATCGAGTCGATGGGGTATTTGGCGACGAGTCCCTTCAGGTACTCCACCTGCTCCTTCGACGTACGCTTGGCGCCCTTCTCGCCCTCGAACTTGGTGTAGTCGTAAACGCCGTCCTTGTAGAACTCCGACGAAGCGCAGTCCATGCCGATCGACACGTCGCCGCCCTCGCACTTGCGGCCGGGCTTGTAGCCGGCCATCTTGATGGCCTCGATGATCGACTCGATGGCATCCTCCGTGCCGTTGAGCGCGGGAGCGAAACCACCCTCGTCGCCTACGGCCGTCGAGAGGTTACGGTTGTGGAGCACCTTCTTCAGGTTGTGGAACACCTCGGCGCCCATGCGGATGCCCTCCTTGAACGAAGGAGCGCCCACGGGACGGATCATAAACTCCTGGAATGCGATCGGAGCGTCCGAGTGCGAACCGCCGTTGATGATGTTCATCATCGGAACGGGCAGCGTCTTGGCGTTCGCGCCGCCGATATAGCGATAGAGCGGCATGCCGAAATAGTCGGCGGCAGCGCGGGCAACGGCCAGCGACACGCCGAGGATGGCGTTTGCGCCGAGCTTCGACTTGGTGGGGGTTCCGTCGAGGGCGATCATGGCCTTGTCGATGCCCACCTGGTCGGCTACGTTCATGCCGATGACGGCCGGAGCGATCACTTCGTTAACGTTCTTCACGGCGTTCAGGACGCCTTTGCCCAGGTAACGGCTCTTGTCGCCGTCACGAAGCTCAAGGGCCTCGTTCTCGCCCGTCGACGCTCCGCTCGGAACGGCAGCGCGGCCGAATGCGCCCGATACGGTACGAACTTCGACCTCGATGGTCGGATTGCCTCGCGAGTCGAGGATTTCCCTTGCGTGAATCTCTACAATCTGCATAGTTGTAATAATTTGAATTTTATGGTGTTTGAATGCTAATTCCCTGAATCGGCACGGCAAAGGTACAAAATAATTGTGAATTGCAGTTTCATTATTGTTATTTTTTTCACGACAACAGCATTCGTTTCCGCGGATTTTTCTACAAATATCGTATCTTTGTGCCGCGGCACAGACGCATAACCTGTAAACGACTTTCAATCAATGCGAAAAGTTCTTTCGTTCTCGCTCTTTCTGATGCTGGGCCTCGTCGCCTCGCAGCTGCTTCCCGGCGCACTCGGCACGGCCTATCCGGGTTTCAAGGCGACTGCCGACACCCTGCTCTACATCTGCCTGGGATTCATTATGATCAACGTCGGACGGGAGTTCGAAATCGACAAGTCGCGCTGGCGCTCCTACACCGCCGATTACTTCATCGCCATGGCCACCGCAGCGCTGCCGTGGCTGCTGATCGTCCTCTACTATATTTTCGTACTGCTGCCCTCCGACCTCTGGACCGACTCCGCGGCGTGGAAGGAGAATCTGCTGCTGAGCCGTTTCGCGGCCCCGACCTCGGCCGGTATCCTCTTCACGATGCTCGCCGCGTTAAGCCTGAAAAACAGTTGGATATACCGTAAGATCCAGGTGCTGGCTATCTTCGACGACCTGGACACCATCCTGCTGATGATCCCGCTGCAAATCCTGATGATCGGCCTCAAATGGCAGATGTTCGCCATCGTGGGCGTGGTCGTCGTACTGCTTATCGTAGGCTGGCGGTGGCAGGCGCGGTGGAACGTCCGGCAGGACTGGAAACGCATCCTGGGGCTTTCGGCGGTGGTCTGCGCCCTGACACAGGCGCTCTACATCGTCACCGCGCGGTGGTACGGACCAGAAAACAGCATACACATCGAGGTGCTGCTTCCGGCCTTCGTGATCGGCATGCTGATGAAGCACAGGGAGATCGACACCCCGACCGAACGCCGCGCCGCAACGGGCATCTCGTTCCTGTTCATGCTGCTTGTCGGCATGAGCATGCCGCTCGTGACGGGCGCTTCGGCGGCAGACGCCGCCGCGGCCGCCACCTCCATCACGGCGTCGCAGCCGATGATGCCGTGGGGCGTGCTGATCCTGCACGTCGTGGCCGTTTCGGCGCTCTCGAACATCGGGAAGCTGGTCCCGGTCTTCTTCTACCGCGACCGGAAACTGAGCGAGCGGCTCGCACTCTCGATCGGCATGTTCACCCGCGGCGAGGTGGGCGCGGGCGTCATCTTCATCGCCCTGGGATACAGCCTCGGCGGCCCGGCGCTGATCATCTCGGTGCTGACGCTGGTGCTGAACCTGATCCTCACGGGCGGCTTCGTCGTCTGGGTCAAGAAACTGGCCCTGAAAAGCTGCACACCCGAAGCATAATTTCATCGACCTCCATGAAAAGATACGCATTCATCCTGCTCGTCCTGCTGTCGGCGGGAGCCGTCCGGGCGCAGCGGTATGAGAAGAACATCCTGGGCGTCCGCGCCGGCGTCAACGTGTCGACCTGCGACATCTCGATCGAAGACGTGCGGATAAACACCGGTTCGCGCGCGGGATTCCACTTCGCCGTGACGGACCAGATCCTGCTCCACCGCAGCCTGCCCCTCTACCTCGAAACGGGCATCGGCTTTTCGAGCCGCGGCGGCAGGGCCGCCGCTGAAATCTACGGCGACATCTACAACATGACCATGCGTCCGTTCTACATGCAGGTCCCCCTGCTCGTCAACTACCATTTCCACATCCGGGATCTCCTCACGATCCAGCCCTTCGCGGGCATATACGGCGGCGTGGGCATCCGGGGCGCGATGAAGACCGAATACGGCAACGAGGATATGTTCAGCGCCCCGGGCTTCCTCTCCCGCATGGATTTCGGCGTGCGCGCGGGCGCCGGGTTCGTCATCAGACGCATCTACCTGGGCATAAGCTACGACATCGGCTGCCGCGACCTGTTCCGGGGCGGCGAATTCTTCGGCTACGCACTCCAGCCCGAAAGCGCCGAAATACGCAACAACTGCCTGACCGTAAACATCGGTTACAATTTCTGACATCCGATAGCTATCCTGCTAAAGCAAAAGCATTTACGGATATTTTGCTTCATTGTCCGTAAAAAATTTCGGGGGGGGGATTTTTCGAAAAAATTATCCTATATTTGCCACGTATACAAACCCAAACCCATTCATTATGAAAAAAGTATTGCTTATCATGGCCGCCATCCTGCTGGCAAATGCCGTTTCGGCGCAAAACTACGAAAAGAACATCCTGGGCGTCCGCGCCGGACTGAACCTGTCGAGCTACTCGATTTCGGCCGGAGGTGCGTCCATCAGCACCGACTCGCGGGCCTCGTTCCACGTCGCCGTGACCGATCAGATCCTGCTTTGCAACAAACTGCCCTTCTACCTCGAAACCGGGCTTGCCTTCTCGAGCCGCGGCGGCAAGGTCGACGGCGTAAGCTTCCGCCCCTCCTATCTGCAAATCCCCGTGCTGGTGAATTACCACTTCCACATCAAGGACATCGTTACGATCCAGCCCTTCGCAGGTCTTTACTACGGGCTCGGCATCGGCGGCAAAGTGAAGGTCGGCGACGAGAAGGGCGACATCTTCGGAGACGAAGGCGGGTTGAAACGTTCCGACCTGGGCGTGCGTCTGGGCGCCGGCGTCGTCTGGAAACGCATTTACTTCGGGCTGGGCTACGACATCGGCTGCCTGAATCTGGTCAAGGAGAGCGACGGCGAGGGCACGATGCGCAACAACTGCTTCACGATCAGCGTCGGATACAATTTCTAATCCGCCCCTGCGCCAATAAAAAAGGGACGTCCCTCATCGGGCGTCCCTTTTCCGTTCCGCATAAACGGTCATTCCCGCAGCAGCACCGACGAATCGCCGTAGCTCAAAAAGCGGAAGCCGTGGCCGAGGGCGTAGTCGTAAATCCGCCGCCACCCGTCGCCCACAAAGGCCGAAACCAGCAGCAGCAGCGTCGATTTGGGCTGGTGGAAATTGGTGACGATATTGTGCACGATGCGGAACTCGTAGTCCAGCGGCGTGATCATAATCTGCGTCGAGGCTTTCAGCCGGTCCAGCCCCTCGCGCTCCATATACCCCGACAACTCCTGCAACGCCTCGCGGCCCGAAAACTCCGCGGGAATGTCGTACAGCTCCCACTGCCCCACGACCCGCCCGGCATCGGGCGTCCCGGCCGTGCGGATGCGCCACGCAAGGGCCGCAAGCGATTCCAGAGTACGCACCGAGGTGGTTCCCACGGCGGTGATATGCCCCCACTTCTCCAGCAGGCGGACCACCGTCGCACGGCGCACCTCGAAATGCTCGGTGTGCATCGGATGCCGCGCGGCGTCCTCGTCCTTGACGGGCAGGAACGTGCCCGCCCCGACATGGAGCGTCACCTCCTCGAAGGCGAATCCGCGCGCCTTCATCTCCCCGATCAGCTCGGGCGTGAAATGCAGCCCGGCGGTCGGTGCGGCCACCGAACCTTCGAACTTCGAATAGACCGTCTGGTAGCGCGTGTTGTCGATCTCCTCGCTCTCGCGGTTCAGGTAGGGCGGAATCGGAATCCGCCCGAGGTATTCGAGCAGCTGCCCGAAGGTCATCGGGGCCGTCCACTCGAAACGCACGACGCACTCGCGGCCGTGGTCCTCGACGATCCATGCACGAAGGTGCTCGGCGCAGCCCCCGCGTTCGAAATTGATCTCCACGTACCCCTCTTTCCACTTCTTGCGGTTGCCCACGATGCACGACCATGTGCAGCCGCCCGTGACGGCGAACGCCCGCTCGTAGTCGGCCGGGTCGTGCGGCTCGAGACAGAAGACCTCGATGCGCGCCCCGGAGGGCTTGTGCATGACGATCCGCGCCCGGATCACCTTCGTGTTGTTGAAAACCAGCAGCTCCCCGGCCGGCAGCACGTCGCCGATGTCGGCGAAACGCTTTTCCGCGATTTCTCCGCCGCGCCAGACGAGCAGCTTCGAGGCGCTGCGCTCGGCGAGCGGGAATTTGGCGATCCGCTCGTCCGGAAGGTCGTAATCGAAGCGGCTGATGTCGATATGTCGTTCCATATTTTGCCCGAAATTATGCGGCAAAGTTACTATTTTTTGTAACTTTGCGGCGCTGCAAGGCAATAGAAAAAGGAAAAACCCATGAAAACCGACTTTCTGGTTATCGGTTCCGGCGCCGCGGGCCTTTCGTTCGCGCTGAAAGCCGCAGCCCACGGACACGTTACGATCGTCACCAAGGGCGCGATCGAAGAGTGCAACACCAATTATGCACAAGGCGGCATCTGCTCGGTAACGTACGCTCCCGACACATTCGAGAAACACATCCGCGACACGCTGATCTGCGGCGCAGGCAAATGCGACGAGAAGGCCGTGGAACTGGTCGTGCGGCGGGCCCCGGAACTGATCGCCGACCTCATAGCCTGGGGCACGCGTTTCGACAAGACCCCCGACGGGCGTTTCGAGCTCAACCGCGAAGGCGGACACTCGGAGCACCGCATCCTCCACCACGAGGACCTCACGGGAGCCGAGATCGAACGGGCGCTCGTGCAGTCGGTGAGGGAGCATCCGAACATCACGGTTCTCGAACGCCACTTCGCCATCGACCTGCTGACGCAGCACCATCTGGGCGAATTCGTCACGCGCCACACGCGCGGCCTGGCCTCGTTCGGGGCCTACGTCCTGAATCTCGACACCAACGAGATCGAGACCATGCTTTCGAAATTCACCGTCGTGGCCACGGGCGGCTGCGGCAACGTCTACTCCACGACCTCAAACCCCGTGGTCGCCACGGGCGACGGCATCGCCATGTGCCACCGCGCCAAGGCGATGACCGAGAACATGGAGTTCATCCAGTTCCACCCCACAACGCTCTACAACCCCGGCGAGAAGCCCAACTTCCTGATCACCGAAGCCATGCGCGGCTTCGGGGCCATCCTGCGGCTGCCCGACGGCAAGGAGTTCATGGACAAATACCACCCGATGAAATCCCTCGCGCCGCGCGACGTGGTGGCCCGCGCCATCTACCGCGAGATGACCAAACGGGGTTCCGACTTCGTCTACCTCGACGTGACGCACAAGGACCCCGAGGCCGTGAAGAGCCATTTCCCGAACATCTATGAAAAATGCCGCTCGATCGGCATCGACATCACCAAAGACTGGATTCCCGTGACCCCTGCGGCGCACTACTGCTGCGGTGGCGTGAAGGTCGACACCAACGGCGAAACCTCCGTGAAACGGCTCTACGCGCTGGGCGAGACCTCGTGCACGGGACTGCACGGCGCCAACCGCCTGGCCTCGAACTCGCTGATCGAAGCGGTGGTCTACGCCGACCAGGCCGCGCGCCACACGGCGTCGCTGCTGGAGAAAGTCGATTTTCAGGAGGGCATTCCCGACTGGGATTTCGAAGGCACGCAGCACACCGAGGAGATGCTGATGATCATCCAGTCGAAGCGCGAGATGCAGACGATCATGTCCAACTACGTGGGCATCGTGCGGTCGAACCTCTCGCTCAAGCGCGCCATGCACCGGCTGGAAATCCTCTGGCAGGAGACCGAGGAACTTTACAACAAGACCAAGCCCAACCGCGAACTGTGCGAGCTGCGGAACATGATCGCCATCGCCTACCTGGTCATCAAGCAGGGCCGCGAGATCAAGGAGTCCGTAGGCTGCCACTACAACGCCGATTACCCGAAAGAATAACGCATGACACAACAGGAAGAGATAACCCGGCGGCGGACCTTCGCCGTCATCGCCCACCCCGACGCGGGCAAAACCACCCTTACGGAAAAACTGCTGCTGTTCGGCGGCGCCATCCACGTGGCCGGAGCCGTCAAGAGCAACAAGATCAAGAAGGGCGCCACGTCCGACTTCATGGAGATCGAACGCCAGCGAGGCATCTCGGTGGCCACGGCCGTGATGGGATTCGAATACCGGGGCTGCAAGATCAACATCCTCGACACCCCGGGCCACGAGGATTTCGCCGAGGACACCTACCGCACGCTGACGGCCGTCGACTCGGTGATCATCGTCATCGACGGCGCCAAGGGCGTCGAGGCCCAGACCCGCAAGCTGATGGAGGTCTGCCGCATGCGCCAAACCCCCGTGATCGTCTTCATCAACAAGCTCGACCGCCCGTCGAAAGAGCCGTTCGACCTGCTGGACGAGGTGGAGAAGGAACTGCATATCCGCGTGCGGCCGCTGGCCTTCCCGATCTCGAACGGACCCACGTTCAAGGGCGTCTACAACCTTTACGAGAAGAACCTCTCGCTCTTCACGTCGGACGAAAAGCTCACGGCCGACGCCTCGACGGCCGAAATCTCGGACCTCGCCTCGCAGGAACTCGAAGGCTACATCGGCGAGAAGTTCGCCGCCCAGCTGCGTTCCGACGTGGAACTGGTCGAGGGCGTCTACGACCAGTTCGACCGCGACGCCTACCTGCGGGGCGAACTGGCCCCGGTGTTCTTCGGCTCGGCGGTGAACAATTTCGGCGTGCGCGAACTGCTCGAATGCTTCGTGCGCATCGCCCCCTCGCCGCGCCCGGCGCCGACCGAAACCCGGCAGGTGGAGCCTGCGGAGCCGAAAATGACCGGCTTCGTCTTCAAGATCCACGCCAACATGGACCCCAACCACCGCGACCGCATCGCGTTCCTGAAGATCTGTTCCGGCACGTTCGAACGGAATAGAAACTACCTCCACGTACGCAGCGGCAAGCAGCTGAAATTCTCCTCCCCGACGGCCTTCATGGCCGAGAAAAAGTCAGTGATCGACTTCGCCTATCCGGGCGACATCGTGGGTCTGCACGACACGGGAAACTTCAAGATTGGCGACACCTTCACCGAAGGCGAGAAGCTCCGCTTCACCGGAATTCCGTCGTTCGCCCCCGAGCAGTTCCGCTACATCGAGAACGCCGACCCGCTGAAATTCAAGCAACTGGCCAAAGGCATCGACCAGCTGATGGACGAGGGCGTGGCGCAGCTGTTCACAAGCTCGCTCAACGGCCGCAAGATCATCGGCACGGTGGGCGCGCTCCAGTTCGAGGTCATTCAGTACCGCCTGGAGCACGAGTACAACGCCGCGTGCCGCTGGGAGCCGATCTCGATCTACAAGGCCTGCTGGATCGACAGCGACAACGCCGCGCAACTGGCCGACTTCAAACGCCGCAAGCACACCAACATGGCTGTGGACAAGCACGGCCGCGACGTTTTCCTCGCCGACACCAGCTACGGGCTGGCTCTCGCGCAGGAGAACTTCAAGGATATCCGCTTCCACTTCACCTCGGAGTTTTAGGACGCAGCCTGATGTGAAAAACCGCCGGAGTCGATACTCCGGCGGTTTTTCACATCAGGCTGCCGCACATCAGATCATCGGGACCTCGATGACCAGCAGCCGTGCGTTTTCGGAAGCGCGGATCAGAAAATCGTCGGCGTCCGATATGCCCATGCCGTCACGGGGACCGAGCGGTTCGCCCGCGACCTCGGCCGTACCTTCGATCACGAAAACATAGGCCCCGTTGCCGTGAAGGTTCATGCGATACCGGGCTTCCCGACCGGCGTCGAGGTCGAGCGTATGGAACCATGCCGTCTGGTGAATCCATCCCACGTGTTCCCCGCCGCGGCCTTCGGGAGCCACGATCAGCCGGAACTCGTTGCGCTTCGCGGGCGCGAGTTCGATCTGGTTGTAACGGGGCGTATGGCCCTCGGCGTCGGTGATGACCCAGATCTGCAGGAACTTCACCGGCTCCTCGCGGCTGGCGTTCATCTCGCTGTGCGTGATGCCCGTACCGGCGGTCATCACCTGCAATTCGCCCGGCTTGAGGAGCTGCATGTTGCCCATGCTGTCGCCGTGCCTCAAGGCGCCCGAGAGAACGAGCGAAACGATTTCCATATTCTCGTGGGGATGCGTTCCGAACCCCTCGCCCGGGGCCACGGTATCGTCGTTGAGCACGCGCAGGGCGCCGAAATGAATCCGCCCGGGATCGTAGTATCCGGCGAAGCTGAAAGTATGGTGGGTCCGGAGCCAGCCGTGATCGGCATACCCGCGGGTCGCGGCTCTGTGAATCGTCTTTTTCATAATTTGCATTCATTCAATAATCATTGAATACAAACGCAAATCATATGCCGGTTATTGCGTCACTCCAACTCCAGGTTGCTCACCCGGTCGGTCGTCGCGAACCCGAAATCGGGATAGACGTAAAGCCCGAAGCGCGGCTCGGTCTCGCCGTGCGTATAGGCCCAGATCGAAGCGTAGTCCTCGGGGTCCTCGCCCATCTTGCCCAGCTGGCGCAGGTAGGCGGCCAGCGACTTGTTCTCGACGATGAAGATTTCGCCCATACTGTCGATGATCGGGCTGTGGCGGCGCGTCCGGTCGTGGTCGAAACGCAGCAGACGCTTGCCCTCGGCCGTGATGCCCACCAGCCGGAACGACATGCTCTTGCCGATGGCCGGGAGGTTCAGCACGCTGCGGTCCGTGGCCAGAAACGGCAGGTGGTGACGACGCATGAAGCGGCGGATTTTCGCAGCCGTATCCGTCCCGTCGGCCAGCAAATCGTCGAGTTCGGCCGCCTGCTCCGGAGTGAGCCGCCCGTAAACCTTCTCCTCGACCTGCTCCTGCATCGAGCGGCTGTTGGGGGTGAAAACGGCGTAATTCTCCTGAAACCCCTTGACCGAGAAGGTATAGTAGCAGACCACGCCGAGCGAATTGAGCACCTGGCGCAGGCGTGTGGTGTGCCCGCGGCGCGAAGCGGCCACGGTGTAGACCAGCTGGTTGGTGATGAGCCACCCCGCCGAAAGGATCTTCCGGATGGCCTCCTCGGCTTCGGGGGTCACTTCGAGCGGCGTCTGGAAATGGGTCTGGATGATGAACTGCTTCACGCCGACGGCCGAGGCCTTCTCGCGGAATTCGCGGAGGATTTCGACCAGTTCATCGTTGACGCGCATCGGCAGATAGGCCGGCAGGCGCGACCCGAGGCGCACACGCTGCAATTCGGCGTACTTCTCCCCGTCGGGGCGTCGGGCATTGGCCCGGCGCTTGCGGCCGGCCATGCGGCAGACCGCTTCGAGAATGTTACGCAGGGTTTTGTTCTGGCTCATCAGGGCGTCGCCGCCCGTGATGAGGATGTCGCGCAGCTGGGTGTCCTCCTCGAAATAATTCATCAGGCGGCGCAGCTTGTGGTCCCAGCTCTCCTTGGGGCGCAGGGTCTCGAATTCGAAATTGAGGCGTTCGCTCTGGAAGTCGTACATGCGCTGGCACGAGGCGCACAGCCCGCCGCAGGCGCGGCCCATCGTGTCGGGAATCAGGATCGCCACCTCCGGGTAACGGCGGTGGATGTTGTGTCCGTCGGGCAGCAGCCACCCGGCGGCATTGGGTCGTCCGGCCTCGACGACGTCCTCGCGCTCCCAGGCGCGGATCTGCCCGTAGGTTTCGACCAGTTGCGGCGAATAAAGAATGTAACTGCGGATGGCGGCATCGTCGTAGCCGCCGCCCGTCACGTCGAGCAGCGAAAGGTAATAGGGCGTGGCGAAGAAGGGCATTCCCTTCTTGCGGGCTTTCGAAAGCAGATACATCGTCTCCGACGAGAGCGAGCCTGCCAGAAAGCGGTTCAGTTCCGAGGGGCTTTTCACGGCCATCGCCAGCTGGAAGCGGAAATCGCCCCACCAGGCGGCCACCTGCCGGTACTTCTCCTCGTAGGTCATGCCGTCGGCGAACTGGAAGCGCGACGGGACCTTCGACTTGCGGTTCTCGATCTTCTGGATCAGCAGGTGGAGCATCCGTTCGCGGTTGTCGGCGCGGATGGCCCGCACCCCGTCGTCCTGTCCCGAGAGCCAGCGTTCGGTGCGGCTGCGCACGCGCTGGGGCGAAGGCAGCGGAATCTCCGGAGCATCCAGCAGGCGGAAGAGATGGTACAGATCGACGAACAGGTCGGAAGGCATTTCGGGGTTTTCGAGCCTTCCGGTAAGAAACTGCCACAGCAGCGTGAGGGTCCTGACTTCCAGCTGCCGGTCGGTGGATAATTCGCGGACGCTGCGTCCGTCGTAGTCGATCAACAGTCGAATCTGCTCCGCCGCTTCGCCTTCCGCCGCCCGGTGTGCGTCCACGAACTCCCGGAGGCCCATGCGAAACCGTTCGCCGTCGCCGCTGGCGTCGGCAAGGGCCGCAAGGCCGGGAAACTCCTGACGATAAAGCAGTACGAGTTGGGAAAGGGTCAGTGCAAGCATTTTCTTTTGTTTCATAAGCATTGTCTTTTTAGAAATGGAACCATTCAAAACAGGCCGGCAGGAGCGGGGATATTCCGGCCTTCGGGTTATATGCGGGGCAACAATATAGTAAAAATTTTTAAGATCACAAGGAACCTCCTCGCAAATTCCTGCACTTTCGACCGAAAATCCGTCAAATTTTCAAAAACCGGCCCTTGAAGGCCTCTTCACCGGGTAAAAACGAAAGGTTTCGTTATATAACTTGCGAAAGTTTCGTTTTTTTATTATTTTTGTTCCGACACAACATTTGCCACCCCCCAAACCACCGAAAAATGAAAAGACTGCTGTTGCTCGCACTCTTCGCCGCCACGGCGGCCTCGGCGAAAGCCCCCGCCGAACGCTGGCTCGATCCCGAATGCTTCGAAGTCGGCCGCGCGCCGATGCGCACGAGTTTCATCGCCTTCCCCACGGCCGCCGAGGCCATTCCCGAGAACGACTACACCCGCTCGCCCTTCTACCGCACGCTCAACGGCGAATGGTCCTTCCTGCGCGTGGACCGACCGGGAGCCGAACCCGAAGGGTTCTTCCGCTCCGGACACGACGACTCGTCGTGGGGCACAATGCCCGTGCCGGGAATCTGGGAGCTGAACGGCTGCGGCGACCCGGTCTACACGAACAAACCCTACCCGTGGCACAAGTTCTTCGAGGTGAAACCTCCGCTGATTCCCCATGAACAGAATTACACGGGCCTCTACCGCCGCACGGTGACCGTTCCCGCCGACTGGAAGGGCCGCGACATATTCATTCACATCGGCTCGGCCACCTCGAACGTGACGCTCTGGGTCAACGGCCACGAAGCGGGTTACAGCGAAGACAGCAAACTCGAAGCCGAATTCGACATCACCCGTTACCTGACGCCGGGCAGCGACAACCTAATCGTGATGCGCGTCAACCGCTGGTGCGACGGTTCGTTCCTCGAAGACCAGGACTTCTGGCGGCTTTCGGGCATCGGCCGCGACTGCTACCTCTATGCCCGAGACAAACGCCGGCTGGCCGACGTACGGCTGACGCCCGATCTGGTCGACGATTACCGCAACGGCACGCTCCGCGCCGAAATCGCCACGACGCCGGGCATCGGCAGCGTACGGCTGACGCTCCGCGACGCGGCGGGCCGCACGCTCGACGCGCGCACGCTCCGCCCCCGCCGCAACGCAGCCGAAACGACGTTCGAAGTCGCCGCCCCGAAGCAGTGGAGCGCCGAAGCCCCGAACCTCTACACGCTCACGGCCGAGGCCCTGGCCGCCGACGGCTCGGTGACCGAAGCCGCGGCCTTCCGCGTCGGATTCCGCAAGGTCGAGATCCGCGGCGGACAACTGTTAGTCAACGGCAAACCGATCCTCATCAAAGGCGTCAACCGGCACGAAATGGAGCCGAACACGGGTTATTATGTCACGCGCGAAGAGATGGTGCGCGACATCCGCGAGATGAAACGCCTCAACATGAACGCCGTGCGCACGTGCCACTACCCCGACACGCCGCTGTGGTACGACCTCTGCGACGAATACGGTCTCTACGTCGTGGACGAAGCCAACGTCGAATCGCACGGCTACCACTACCACGACAAGTCGAAGAACCTCGCCGGCAACCCCACCTTCGCCGCCGCGCACCTCGACCGCAACCGCCGCATGGTGCTGCGCGACTACAACCACCCCTCGATCATCGTCTGGAGCACGGGAAACGAGGCCGGAAACGGCCCCAACTTCGAACGCTGCTACGACTGGATCAAGGCCTTCGACCCGTCGCGCCCCGTGCAATACGAGCAGGCCTCCTACCACGGAGACTACAACACCGACATCGTCTGCCCGATGTACTGGAGCTACGGGCAGTGTGAGAAATACCTCGCCGAGAATCCCCAGAAACCGCTGATCCAGTGCGAATACGCCCACGCCATGGGCAACTCGATGGGCGGATTCAAGGAGTACTGGGACATGATCCGCCGCGAACCCAAATACCAGGGCGGATTCATCTGGGACTTCGCCGACCAGGCCCTTGCCTGGCGCAGTCCCGAAGGCCGGCTGACCTACCGTTACGGCGGCGACTACAACGACACGGACGCTTCGGACAGCACCTTCTGCTGCAACGGCGTGCTGGCCTCCGACCGCTCGTGGCATCCCCACGCCTACGAGGTGAAGCACCAGCACCGGCCGATCCACACCACACCCCGCGACCTGAAAAACGGCGTCGTGAACGTCTATAACGAGAATTTCTTCACAGACCTTTCGCCCTACCGCCTGCTCTGGGAGATCACCTCCGACGGACAGCCCGTGTTGAGCGGCACGGTCGAGCGTCTCGACGTGGCTCCGCAGACCACTGCCGCCGTGACGCTGAGCTACAAACCCGAACAGGTCTATGCCTTGGGCGGCGAACTGCTGCTCACGGTGCGTTACCAGCTCCGCGAACGGCAGGGACTGCTCGACGCACTTTATGAAGTCGCCGCCGACCAGCTGACGCTGCGCGGGGACGACCCCGCGGCACGCTTCGCCGCGACCGCTCCCGCCGGGACGCTCCGCGTGGCGGACAAAACCGTTTCGGGCGAAGGATTCTCGGTCGCGTTCGATCCGAAGAGCGGCTTCATCCGTTCCTACCGCCTGCGCAACGTCGAGCTGCTGGCCGGTCCCGTGCGGCCCAACTTCTACCGCGCAGCCACGGACAACGACCTCGGCGTGCGCCAGACCGGAAAATACCCCGACAGCCGGATGTGGGCCAAGGCCGAACCGCAGCTCACGGGCTTCGCCCTTACGCCCGGCGACAGCGAAGTGAAAGCCGTCGCAGACTACGCGATCCCCGCCGTCGGCGCCCGGCTCCGTCTCACCTACACCGTTGCGGCCGACGGCTCGGTGCGCATCAGCGAAACGATGACCGCCGACCCCGCGCGCAAGGACGTCGCCGACCTGATGCGCTTCGGCATGGCCTTCGAAACCCCGGGCATGTTCGACGCCGTGGAATATTACGGCCGCGGCCCGATGGAGAACTACGCCGACCGCTCCGGCGCCGCCTTCGTGGGACGCTACGCCCAGCGCGTCGCCGACCAGTTCCATATGAAATACGTCAGCCCGCAGGAGTCGGGAACGCGCAGCGGACTGCGCTGGTGGCGGCTGACCGACGACTCGGGCCTGGGCGTGGAGATCTGCTCCGACCGCCACTTCTCGGCATCGGCCATCCCGTTTGCCATCCCGCAGCTCGACAACGGCTCGCCGGAATATGTCCGCCACCCGGGCGACCTCGTGCCCGACGGCCGCACGCACGTCAATATCGAGAGCGTCCAGTCCGGACTGGGGTGCGTCAACAGCTGGGGACGGCTCCCCCGTCCCGAATACCTGCTGCCCTACGGCGACTACTCGTTCAACTTCCTGCTGCGGCCCGTCGCCGGAGGACGATAGCCGACGGACAACCAACGCAAAAGCCGCAACCTTTTTAGGTTGCGGCTTTTGCGTTTACATATAACGAATAAGTCCCAAAGCATAAACTCCGGGACCTGCCAATACACCGCCGTTACTATTTTTACCGTTTCGTTTTAAGATATGCTTCGTGAAGACAGTAATATTTCATCGCAATTATATAGTATTTTGACCTAAACACACAGTGTAGATAAATCTAAATAAGTCAAAGATTTTCACCATCTTGCACTATATTAAATAGTGAAAAAATATGCAAAATCACGGTTTAATCTACTTCATGCACCGCTTCCCCGATGATCTTACATGCTTAAAACATTTGGAGAAACGACGTTGGCCCGATGGAAACACAGTTTGCCCACATTGCGGACATCAAAAAAAAAGATTTACCGCTCTAAGGATGGTAAAACGTTCAAATGCAGTTCTTGCAGTAAACGATTCAATGCCAAAACTGGGACCTTGTGAAAATAGCAACATTCCATTGCAAAAATGGTATATTAACAACTATTCCTCCAAAAAAAAGGAATTAGCTCCGTAGAACTTAATAAATCGGCATATTCCAAAATATGTCACTCGTCATAGCAAATGCTGCATCACAGCGTCGATTTAGCTGTTCTCAAACGCACCTAAATATATCTGGGTGGTCTTTAGACTGTGATGCCCCAACGCTTCCGATATGATACCGATATTCACACCCGATTTCTTCAGCACGGTTGCGAAACTATGCCTTGCACAATAAGTCGTCACCTCTCCCGAAATATTCAATCTGCGGGCTAATTGGCGCAATTCGGTATTGACTTGATGGCAGACTTTATGCACCCGATTCCGTTTCTGCATCGGCATCGTATGCCTGCGCGAATCAAGTATCGGAAACAGATAGCCCGACTGTTCGCAGGCTTCGGCATAGCGGTTTACAATCCGCATCGCCCTTTCCGACAGCGGAACATGGATTGCCCCGTGCGTTTTCTGATGATTGTACGACAATCGCCCGTCCACGATATTATCGGATGTCAGATTCGCCACATCGACGAACGAAATTCCCCCGCACAAATAAGAGAATGTAAAAACGCTTTGCGCCAATCGGCAAGAATCGCTCTCCGCCGAGCAATCCGCATCGACGATTTTCATTACATCCGTCTTGCTCAACGCCCGTTTCGGGGTGCGGGTGTTGAATCGGCTAATCTTATAGTCGGTGAACGGGTTCTTCTCGCGGGCAACGGCTTTCAACTTAATCGCCCGATTGAACACGGCTCGCAAAGTACGCATCTGAAAACTCATCGACGTATCTTTGTTTCCCCGCGCCCGCATCCACTCCTCGAATTTTTCCAGATAATCGGCGTCGATACGACTGAACGTGAAATGAAGCGGTTTGTCCCGATTAAAGGATTTCAGTACGTTGTAGGAGTTCAGATAGGCATAGGCATTGCCGGCACTCCCCCGTTCTTTCAACTCGGCGATAATCGCTTTGTAGACCTCCTCAACGGTCTGCGCCTTGATGCGCTCCTTTTGTTCGGCTACAATCGTCTGCGGGGTAAATTCTTCCTCGTTGATTTCTTTCGTCAGAATCTTGCCGTTGTATTCGGTTTCGTATTTCAGTACGATTTGACGAATCAACTGCCGATTCGGACAGTTGGGTTTGGGTTGATTGGTGTCGAAATTCCAGAATTTAGGATCGACCGACACGCCCAGACTTTTCATCGTGCGGCGGCCCTCTTTGGAAATGCGGAGCATCAGCGGGGATTCTCCGTTTGCAAGTACCTTGTACCTGTAACAAACGACGGAAACGGATGTTTTCATCGGATTCGGTTGACTTCTTGGTTGACTTTTTCGCGTCAACCGTGGCGTCAACCGCCCATTTTCGGCAGGTGCGGATAAAAAAGAAAAGCACCGATAACTGTTGAATTATCAGTGCTTTTCGGTTAGTCGGGGTGACTGGATTCGAACCAGCGACCACACGCCCCCCAGAATTAAATTTTACTTTTTCCAATAAATTTAACGAACTATATTCCAGCGGATTTCACACACATTCAAAGAGTTGCAGTTTGCCATTATCGGGAGTTATTGCGATTTCGCGTGTTCCACCTGTGTTCCACGCATCGTTCCCCACCCGATCAAAATTGAAAAGTGAATCCCCGACATCCAAAAATGCCGGGGATTATTCATTCGGACAACCGACCCAAAATACCTATTTCAGATCGCGGGCCTTAATGCGCACGACCTTTCCGTCGCGCACGACAACCAGTTCGCCGTCCTCCTTCTTAGTCTTTTCAATCAGACGCTTTTGGGCAAGCAAAATGCCTGCATCGATTTTCTCCTGCATTTGCTTAATCTCCATCTCGCTCATAGCCTACGATCTTTTGATAAGATAACGGATCGACAATCTCTTTTATTTCATCCTTGACACCCCAAGCAACCTTGTGAATACCATCGGCAGCACTATTATCGTAAATTGTCCAATAGTCACCAATCGGAGTATAGAGGGTCGTTAAATTCCTGATGCCGTTCGCATAACGCCGCCGAATCACATCCGACGGAATATTGTGCCCGCCCTCGCTTACTCGTGTCGCAACACGCTCGATAGCCTGTTCGGGTGTCGGCAACCAAAAGTATAGCAATGTCACAAAATAGCCTTTCGCCTGCGCCCGCTCCACAAATTTCACATAGGAACGGGTTGCCAACGTCGTTTCAAACGCAAAATCCTCGCCTTCGGACAAAAGATCATCCATTCGTTGCAGCATCAACCGTCCTGCCTCGATCGCCACGCTTTCGGGGTTGAACGGCGACAGTCCTTTTGCTATTTCGTCGGCATTGACGAACTCCCGGCATCCCAGCATTTCAGGCAACACGGTATAGGATGCAGTCGTTTTCCCTGCACCGTTGCAACCCGCTATGATATAGAGTTTCGGCATACTTCGTAACAAAGGTACGAACAAGCCGCGCACAAAAGCAAATTTTATTTGCGTTTTGTCGGGGCGGAGTACCTTCGACAAAGTCAAAGGCAACTATTTCAGATGACTTACGACCAAATACCAGTCTATAAAAATCACATTATACCGAGCAGCGACATTAAAAATCCGGATTTTTCCCATATAATTTATTTATCCACATGGCAAATAATCGGTCGGTTACAGAAAAAACCTTGTTAATTTCGGTGATAAGATCCTTTTCGAGTAGTTTCTTTGCGGCCGACTGTACTGAGCTGGCTGAAGTAAGACTGTGCCGTTTGATGAAATCGGCAGATGTAATACGCTCGGCTTCGCCCTCCCTGGCGATGGCATAAAGCAACTCCTTCTGCTTTTCGGGAACGTTCGACAAAATCTCCCGGAAAATCGTATCGTTCGAAGCAATCATATTATCGATGGCAGCCCGGATCGTCTCCAACGTACATTCGTCGCCTTCGGGCGTATCGGCAAACGATTCGTTGAAGGTTTTTTGGATATAGTAGGTGTGCCCCTGAAAAAGTGCATAAACCTTTTCCGCATCGACGGCGGCTATCGAACGGTTGCGCCGCTCGAAATGCCCGACGATAAACGAGATGTAAATCTCCGCAGGAATGGCTTTCAGCTCCAACATGTCGGCACTGTGGTAGAACGGCCGGGCGGCCGATGCAAACATCTCCTGCATCATGTGGCGTTCGCTCCCGGCAAAGATAAAATGGCTGTTCTCCGACCTTTGGATGTGAGTCCGCAACAAAGCCTCTATATTCTTCTCCGGATATTTGGCAATTTGCTGGAACTCGTCAATCGCTACGATGCAAGGCTTGTCCGCATGAGCCAAATATTGGAAAATCTCATCGAGCGTATATTCGGGCCGCTCGATATCTCCCAACTCCACATTGAAAGCGGGAAGATTGGTGATGGGGTCGAACCCGAATTTCCCGCTGATGGACTTAATCGTCTGAATGAAAAGAGTCGCCATTTTACGACTGCGAGGCAGGAGTGTTTCGTAAATCTCCCGGCCGAGCAGATAGGTAAATTCGCGGAGGCTCGACGTATGCAGAATATCGATGAAAAAAGTATAGTACTCCTTACCGATTTCCGGCTTGTCGTAACAGAACTGAATCAGCCCTGTTTTACCCATACGGCGCGGTGAAATGACAACCAAATTATTGCCGTTGGTAACCGACTTGACAAGCCGGGCTGACTCGCTTACCCGATCGCAAAAATACTCCGGAGCGATCTTTCCGGTCACGATGAATGGATTTATAATCTTCGCCATAGGAATATCATTTTTGCAAAAATAATTATTTTATTCAAATTATGCAAATCGAATAATCATTTAAGTAACCTCTCTCGCCGACATAAAAGCCAATTTTATCCACAAATTGCAATTATTTTCATCCAAAATCAAAATTGACACATCCGAATCATTCAGATTCAACGGCAAATTCAGAACACATAACTATCTGTATCTATTGTGATTAAGCGATATCTAATTTCAAAATTCAAGATACAAAATTTTAAAATACTTGGAATCCCTTAATTGCCGTTCTATTTTTGCAATGCCACGTGCGAGTTATTCTGTAATCGTATAATTGGAATCGATAATCCCGCGTATACGGTTAGTGCTGAGATAGTTGTTGCCATTCTATTGCAAGTAACTCATAACTCGTAACGCAATGTCGGTGGCGCAATCATCTTTTTATTAACACGAATGCAGATAGAATGGCACATTCCATCCGATTTCCCCGTCGTCACGACAAAGCCGACCGCAACGGACGTTACGCCGTCAGGCTGTGTATCACCAAAAACAAGCGGCGCAAATACATCGCGCTCGATCTCTACGCCGATCCCGCATATTGGGACGAGGCCGGTGAGCAATTCATCATCCTGCGCAACCTGAAAGGAGCCGAACAGAAAGCCGAGAATAAACAACGCGAAGCCGGCAATGCGCTGCTGGCGAAGTACAAGGTTCGCGCCCGCGAGATCGTCGAACGCTTCGAGATCGAAGGTATCGACTGGACGCTGAACCAGTTCGAGGACGCCTTTCTGAACACCTCCAAACAGGGCAAGTTCAACGCCTATTTCACCGACCGTATCGCGGAACTGCACGCAACGGGACATATCGGCAATTCCCAAACCTATAAGCAGACGCAGGACATATTGAAAAGCTATGACCGGAAGCTGGATCAACGTCTCTTTTCCGACATCGACCTGCGTTATGTCCGGGGATTCGATATGTTTCTTCAAAAGCGGGGCTGTTGCGGAAACACGCGCAAATTCTATTTCAAGGCGTTGCGGGCCATTCTGAACCGGGCCAATGCGGAGGGCGTCGGTTCGGTAGCGACCTACCCGTTCGGACGGGGCGGGTTCGAGGTCTCCAAACTCGAAGAGGCGACTGCCAAACGTTACCTGCCTGCCGCCGAGCTGTCGAAACTCAAAAGCACCACGGCCAGCAATCCGCAATGCGAATACGCTCGCAAGCTGTTTCTCTTTTCCTACTATTGTTACGGCATTTCGTTCATCGACATGGCGATGCTCACGGCCGCCCAGATCAAACAGATGGAGGACGGCGACTATATCGTCTACAAGCGGCAGAAGATCAAGCGGCAGAAAGGTGTCAAACCTATTTCGATCAAGATCACGCCCGCAATCCGGCAACTGATCGGGAGCCTGCAAGCGGCCTCGCCGACCGTGGACGATTTCCTGCTGCCGATCGTCACCCGCTCCGGCTATACGGGCGAGCGGCTCTACATGCACATTCGGGCCCGTTACAGCAAGTATCAAAAATACCTGCGCCTGCTCGCCGAGGAGCTCGGAATAGATTTTCACCTGACGAGCTACGTCTCCCGCCATACGGCGGCCATGACCTTGCAGCGCAACAACATTCCGCGCGAGGTGATTTCACAGATGCTCGGCCATGCCGATCTGGAAACCACGAACATCTATCTCGACAGCTTCGACAACGAAGTGATCAACGAGGCGGCGAAAGTGCTCTAACGGCCATCACGGTTTAATTCTGCTCGCCTTTTTACGCTATTAGCACAAATATACGATTTAAAATCAACCGAATATGTATTTTTTCCAATCATCGCCTGTCAGTTATAAAAGGTTCATCAAACGGTTCCCCACCGAAAATAGTCTTATAAAACTGTACGCCAAGACTTGTGTTGATTTTGATATTGAATCAAAGCCCAAAAAACGACGATGCCCGCATTGCGGCAGCTGTCAAAACGGCCCTTTCAGAAAGAATAATGAAAAATTACGCTTATGTAAAAGATGCGGAAGGACTTTCTCTATATTCAGAAATAGCATCTTCGACAAATCCAAGGCCGATTTCCGAATTTGGATGTATATAGGCTATTGTATGTTCTACTACCACCACGTCTATTTTAATGTGGACAAAATTTCTCGAACACAAATAATCCGAGAAACTCATGCACCCTCAAACGCTACGATCTATCATATATACGATGTCCTGTACAAATTATTCAAGAGCCAAAACAAGGTCGATATGCTACTAATATTCAACATATTCCTGCCATTTATGAAGATTTTCCACAACATGAACCCATATAGGAAAAAAGAATATTAGATAATCCGCTGTTTAACAGCGGATTATCTCCATTAAAAGTCATTAAACAGTCCGGCTGGTAAATTAGATTGTAAACTTTCAAATTATTTACAAGAATATGAAAAATATTACCGACGACACCCCGATCGCAATGCTGACGGTAGGACAGTTGAAAGAGATCTTATCAATCGACAAAATTATGGGGCATCTAACTCCGAGCCGCGCTCCGGACAAAGAGGTGCTGACAGTTGCCGACGTTGCCCGGCTTACAGGGTACAGTATCTCTACGGTCTATAAGCTCACAAGTGAACGAAAGATACCGTTCCACAAACCAGAGCATAAAGGCCGCAAACTTTACTTTAACCGTGAGGAGATTCTCGACTGGTTGCAGAGCGAATCACACCCGACGATCGAACAGGAAAACATCCAGAGAATAAACCAATTAAAAAAGCATTAACCATGAAAACTGAAACAACAACGACCAAGCCCGCATTCGACCCGGAGGTTCCGCCCCGTGAAGGGTTCATCTTCTACCGTACCTTTTATGAAGCGTTGGCCTCGATGAAGAACAGGGCAAGATTACACCTCTATGATGTGATTATGAGATATGCTCTCTACGGCGAGGAACCGACGGATCTCAACGGAGAGCAGATGCGAACCTTCATACTGATCCGTCCCCAGCTGGATGCCAACGAACGGAAACGGCAAGCAAAGTACAAAAAGAAGGCAATCAAAAAGAATAACGACGAAGAACTCAACAAATTTTTCACAAAAACCGAAGACGAAGAAAATGACAATCTACGAATACTCAACGATATACAATATGAATAGGTCGCTCCTAAAAGATAATTCTAACATGAAAGAAAACGAATATGACAATGGGTACATAGAAAGGCAAACAGTCAGTTCGAATCCCCCGGAACTCCCTCAGATCAGGGTCTCCGTGTTCGAGAACTACTTCGCACAGAAACCACTCGGCGATGTTGACCTGATAAAGTGGTGTAAGACTGCCAAATTCAAGGAGCAGGTTATCGCGTTCCGCACGACCTCCAACGAGAAGGTTCGCCAACGAATTAAACGCAACCTGCCGTGCATCACTCCCAGCGGGATATTCAAGACTCGGAGCCGTGACGGGCTGGTTCAGCACACCGGGTTCATATGCATCGACATCGACCACAAGGACAACGGCGTATTCGGGCCGGAGTGGTTCGAGAAGAAGAGACTCGTCGCCAAGACCTTCGACAGCTTGTTGTGTGCAAGTATGTCGATCAGCGGGAATGGCTTGTACCTGATTTTCCGCATCGCTCACCCGGACATGCACCTGGCACAATTCGACGCTCTGGTTCGGGAGATCTACGAGAAAACGGGGCTCGTCGCCGACCAAGGGTGTTGCGATGTCTGCCGCTTGCGGGGAGCCAGTTACGATGCCTACCCATACATCAATCCGCACGCGAAGCCTTATCGGGGCGTGCTGAAAGAAAGAACCGCAAGGGCCAAAGTCCGGACGGCCCGGGAAAAGAAGCTGCTCGATGCAAAGGTCTATAAATTAATCAAGAAAATCCGTGAAAAGAAGAAGGATATCACCGACGACTATCACGACTGGTATTGCATCGGATGCGCCTTGGCACACGAATACGGCAAGGAGGAGGGTCTGCGGCTATTTCATCTGGTCAGCATGCACTCCAAGAAGTATTACCCGACCGACTGCGACGAGCAGTTCGCCAAATGTCTGCGGAGCCGGAAAATCGGGATCGAGACCTTCTTATGGATTTGCAAGAAACACGGGGTGACGTTCAAGTAGCCCACCGTCCCGCACACGGAGCCGGAACCTTGTCGAAGGGTTCCGGCTTCTTTTATGATGGCCTCGGAACGTAGAGAATCCCGGAGCCGATTCCGCCGAAATTTATACGGCAATACCCCATCGAGTGTTGTTCGAGCGAAAATAATTTCTAACTTTGTCACTGTCGACGTCCGCAAGGACTGCGGCAGACATATTGAAAGTGTTTTCGCACGCCTTTCAAAGAAAATGTGGAAGTTTTCAAAGCGGAAAGGCAAACGAACAGCACTCATTCTTGTTTAGATCATGGCAGGAGGCATTCTGCGTGCTGATATCCCATATCTATTCAAGCGTGGGGTATTGCATCGTTTGTTTCCGCTTGGGTCATTCCACAACCTTCTTTGAGACAAACGAAAATGGCTCCACGCTTTCTTTTTGCTACTAACCCAGCCATACAGGAGCCAGATGGCAACATAAAAACTTGTTGCTATGACCTATTACAAGGACACCTTACAGGCATTCTTGGATAATCACATCCACGAAATCCTCGGAAAGCTCAGCCGCGAGTTCGATTCCAACGATTTTATTACAGCATTCAGGCTGTTATTCCCCAATGAATATGCAACTGCGCTGCGAAGAAGCGGCTCTTATCGAGCCATCCATACTTGGATTGCCCGATGGTATCTTTCCCGCCAGACCGATCGACTTCAAAAAGGCGATATTCGGCAGAGGCAAAGCGACAACCGCAATCCAACAAAAAATCATACGTGGATCAAACTTTAACACTTCAACAATATGGGCAGAAAATTCATAATAGAAGAGGTCGAGGAAGAATCTAAGTTCGGCTGCGGCAGTATCGTAGCGACGATAATTATTGCTCTTGTCATCGGACTGTGCGGCGGATTCAAATCATGTAAGGAAGACAAAAAACCGAAAGCCGTCGAGAGCCGGACGGAACAACCGCAACGTTTGGACGAAGTAAAAGTCCAATCACCGCCCTATGTCCCGAAAAGTTCGCATCCGAGTGTTTCCGCACCGACTTCAACCACCGCTCCCAAGCCGCAGAAAGAAGCCTCGGTCGAACCCGTAACGGAAACATCCTTCGATGATGATATTGAGGTGGAAGAGCCGCTTGTTTCTACGCCCCCGACCCAACAAGATAATAGCATCGTCACGGAAACCGATTCCGAAACGCCCGCTTTGACGGAAAAGGAACGCCGCAAGGCCGAGCGTCAGGCCAAACGAGAGGCCCGACGTAGAGAGAAAACGCAGAAAAACAATTAAAATCTTAAAATTATGAAACGGATCATCGGATTGCTGTTCATTGCATTGTCTCTCTCTTGTTGCAGTAAAAGCGAAACAGACAAGGAGGGAGGAGGAAACTACGTTTTATCAATTACTCCTCAAAATCTAAAATTTCCGGCGAATGGCGATTCTCAAAATGTGATTGTCGCAAGCAACGGTCAATGGTCGCTATCCGGAGGCGACAGTTGGTGCACCCCCACCATCACGTCAGGTGGAAACGGAGCCAACGTAACCTTCTCCGTTCAGAAAAACATAGAATTACAACCAAGAAATACGTCGTTTACATTCACGCTTGGCGATGAAAAGGAGATCCTCTATGTTACACAAGAAGCCGCGTCAAATTCCAATATTTCATTGAATCCGAAATCGGCAACTGTTTCAAGCAATTCAAATACGCAAAGCGTCATCGTGACTTGTAACGGGACATGGGCCTTATCCGGAGAAACCGTATCATGGTGTCGTCCCTCTAAAACATCGGGGAAAAACAACGATGTCGTTACATTCAACATCGACGCAAACAATTTACCGGACGATCGGAACGCGACCTACACGTTTACTTGTGCAACGGAGTCCGCAAAATTTGTCCTTACTCAAAAAGGCAAAGATGCACTGACCGTTACGAAATCCAAATTCGAAGTCTCCGCACAAGGAGAACAAATTGCAGTCGAGGTCAATGCAAACATCTCGTTCGAATATGAAATCGCACAAGCGGACAAATCTTGGGTGTCTTATGTCGGAACGCGTGCAATGACAACATCGCGCCTTTTGTTTTCAATATCTCCCAATGAAGAGACCGCAACAAGGGAAGGTACGATTACGATCACAAGCGAAATCGGAAAGGAAACCATAAAAATTTACCAATTCGGAGCTTCTCCAGCACTTGTTCTTACTCAAAAAGAGTATATCGTTCCAAGTGACGGACAGACAATCAAAGTCGAATTGAACAGCAATGTCGATTACGAAGTCGCTATGCCTTCGGTCGATTGGATTACGGAATCCCCGACACGGGCCATATCGACCCATACGCATTATTATACGATAGCAGAAAATCTATACGGAGAAGATCGATCCTCGGAGATTCATTTCCGTTGCAGGGAACATAACATCGATGAAATTGTAGTTATCCGGCAAAGTTCGGTACAAAGTATCGAACCACCATTATTAACAGATGAAGAGGGACCATATTATGCGATTTCTTCCTTGAACCACTTGATATGGTTATCCGAACAAGACTATTCATTGAATAGTTCAATGCGTTGTGTACAGACGTCCGATATTGATATGAACAATTATGCTTTTACGCCAATAGGTACTTGTAAGCATGGACTCGTATGGAGTCCGAACTATGACGGAAACGGGTACAGACTCTACAACCTTCGTATTGATTTGCCGGAGAAGGACAACGTCGGCCTATTCGAAGGAATAGTATCCAACAAAATATCAAATATCTATATTGCGTCCGGAAATATATCCGGGCATGACAGGGTAGGCGGTATCGCAGGTTGTGCAAGCAAAGGCAGCCCCCACTATGGCTCAATTATCGGATGTCATAACAATGCGACCATAAAGGGCCGTTCTTATGTCGGCGGGATTATCGGGCAAACAGAAGCCGTAGATGCCAAAATAATCGCTTGTGCCAACAATGGAGCCGTCATAGGTCAAAGGTGCTGCGGAGGCATTGCCGGTAGCATAGAAGTAAACACGAGCTGTCAGCCCACGATCAAATGTGGTATAACAGCTTGTTATAATACAGGAAATATAACTGGAGAAGACATTGTCGGTGGAATAGTTGGACATACAGGCGCCCTATTGCCTCTAGATGGTTCCCCAATATTAGAAGCTAGCGGTATTGAATATTGTTATAACACCGGTGTTATAACCAGTTCGGGAGTTGTTGGTGGAATAATCGGAAATCACCAGGGAGGAGCAAGTCAAATCTATAATATAGGAAAAGTAGTATATACTGGATCGTCGACCAATCCTCTAAAAGGTGGCTTATGTGGGAGATTCTACTCAAACGGGAATAGGTATATTTCAAGAAGCTTTTGGCTCCGATACAATGAGAAAGATAAAGCTATTGGAACCGAAGACGAACTACCTGACAACCATCAAAACACATACAATAGTTTTAGTTCAACATCTTGGCCTATTGATCGCATATGGGATTGGACCATAAGTGATTTTGCATGGAAATCATTGGGGCGTTGGGTCGAGGGCGGCACACCCAACGGCATCAATTCGGAATTCCCCAAACTCTATTTTGAAGAATAAAATGGCAACGATACCTGCTCGTCCAAGTGCACGAGCGATTTTGGAGGAAATCGACATGCGGGATTTGGCGGCTTTGATACAAGCCGTCGATGGTACGGAATTCGATTCGCACGTTATCGACGAAATTATCGAAACACATTTCAATGACCAGTACGACAGACTACGGATGTTATATGTCTATAAACAAGACCCCGAGACGATAACCCATGAGGTTACGAAACAAATAGGCAAATACTTATCCAAGTATGCCGATGAATTAAGAATCGAACAGATAATGTCTCGCGGAGAACCGACTCGAAATTCAAACGGCAAAACAAGTCGCACGAGTAAATGGAGAAAAATATGATATTGGCTCGTATATAATTCCGGTCGCGGATAAAGCCCATAGCTGCAATTTGTTATCCAAATCCTTTCCGAGCCTTTATCCCGACCGTTCTTAGTTGTCCCGACCTGCCGCAACCCGGCAGGTCGCTTTGTTAAATCCCGACAGAAGATATTGCGGTGCGATTACAGCCCATGTAGTCGGAGACTCGATAAATTCATTAATCACCTATTTCAAGCCAGTGTATAGGGCTTAAATAAGCAAGCCGCAACGGCGATCTACCAGTACATATCGGCAGAAACGACCTGCGTATTCACAGCCGGAATGTATTACCCAAAAACAAAATCACATGAAAACCAAAGAAGAAATCAGGCACTATCTCGATGCCCGATTCAGCCCGTCGGAAGACGACATGGTGCAAATCGTCCGGAACGATTTCGACCGCATTTTGAATAGCACGGCATCTTGTGTCCTAATTACGGTCGAAGGTGCAATGCCCGTCTTGGCGGAACAACTCCGCACCGAATTGGAAGCCCTGCACATCGAAGCCGACCTCGACGTGATTGTAAAAGTAAGCTATCATCCCGCATCGGAAATTAGTTTCGACGACCTATGCAGTCTCTTAACTGTCATTCACGAATTTGCCCCGCAGGTAAATATTGTCTGGGGTTGCGGTACGGATTCGAAACTGGCGGAAACCGACTATTCGATACTGTTGCTGATCGGGACATCGGCAGAGTAGATTTGCAAAGCCTGCCAAGACATATTGGCAGGTCGTTTTATTTCGTCCCGACAGAAGATACTGCGACGCTATTACAACTCATATAGCCATGCACCCGATAAAATTCATTATCTATCTATTTCAAGCCAATGTATAGGCCCAAATACAGCAACCGCCCAACAACCAAATACTTAACGACTGAGATTGAAATTTTCGGATAGCGACCATTTATGTACCACTTGTGTACCACCGCCACTTTTCCGGCCATACATCACAAAAGAAAAATCCTCGATATTCGATTGAATATCAAGGATTTTCCATCAGTCGGGGTGACTGGATTCGAACCAGCGACCACACGCCCCCCAGACGTGTACTCTAACCGGACTGAGCTACGCCCCGATTCCTTCGGCAAAAGAGCAAAACCCTTCGCTTTGGGACTGCAAATATAGTATATTTTTCAAAAACAAACACATTTCCGCAGGATTTTTTTCTATTTTTGCGGAAATGAAACGATTTTCACGTCTTCTGCTAACCTTTTCCGCGGCCCTCGCATCGGCCTGCGGAGGCTCTTCGGGGCCAGTTTTGAGCGATTTCACAACCGAAATTTACACCCCGGCCTACGCGTCGGGCTTCGACATCCGCGGGAACGGGAATAATGCCTCGACGCTCGTCTCGATCCGCAATCCGTGGCAGGGCGGCACGAACGTCGAACAGCACCTGCTGATCCTGCGCGACGACGCCAAAGCCCCCGCCGACTTCGCCGGACAGGTCGTAAAAGCTCCCGTGCGCCACGTGGTGTGCATGTCGTCGAGCCACGTGGCGATGTTCGACGCCATCGGACAGGCCAAGCGTATTTCGGGCGTCTCGGGCATCGACTACATCTCGAATCCCTATGTCCGGGAACACCGTCTCTGCGGCGAGGTCCGCGACGTGGGCTACGACACGAACCTCAATTTCGAACTGCTCGCCGCCATGCGCCCCGACCTCATGCTGCTCTACGGCGTGACGGGCGAAAACACCATCGTCACGGGCAAACTCCGCGAACTGGGCATCCCCTATATATATATCGGCGACTACATGGAAGAATCCCCGCTGGGCAAGGCCGAATGGCTGGTCCTCGCGGCCGAGCTTTGCGACCTGCGCGCGGCCGGGGCCGACACGCTGCAACGGATCGCCCGGGACTACCAGGCCCTGAAAGCACACCCCGCCCCGGATGCACCGCGCCCGAAGGTGATGCTCAACACCCCCTACCGCGACACCTGGTTCCTGCCCTCATCGCAGAGCTACATGATCCGCCTGATCGAGGATGCCGGCGGGGAGTACGTCTACACGAAGAACGATTCGGACACGTCGGTGGCCGTCGACATGGAGGAGGCCTACCTGCTGGCCAACGCCGCCGATTTCTGGCTCAACGTCGGTCCCTGCAACACGCTGGCGGAACTGACGGCCCAGAACCCGAAATTTTCCGGCATTCCGGTCGTGCGCAGCCGGAACGTCTACAACAACAACCGCCGCCAAACCCCGGCCGGAGGTTCCGACTTCTGGGAATCGGGCGTCGTACGCCCCGACCTCGTGCTGCGCGACCTGCGGACGATCTTCTCGGGCGACAGCGTCCCGACCTGTTATTACAAACGCCTCGAATAAGATGAAAAACGCCGCCATTCTCCACCTTTCGCCCCTCTGCCTTCAGCCCGCCGCGCAGGCGCAGGGGTCCGGCACGCGGTTCCGCCACTACGCCGACGGACGGGCCGACGTCAGGCGCGATTCGCGCTACGGCTTCACCGACGCCCGTTACAAAATCTCGTTCAAATTCCAGTACCGCTAAATGACCGCACGCAGAACCACGTTCCTTTTCACGGCGCTCGGACTGCTCACCGCAACGCTTTTCATCGCCGACCTCGCCGTCGGATCGGTCGCCGTGCCGTTGGGCGATGTCTGGGCGGCGCTCACAGGCGGCTCCTGCGACCCTGCCACCAGCGACATCATCCTCAAGATCAGGCTCCTGAAAGCCGTCACGGCCCTGTTCGCCGGCGCGGCCCTCGCTGCCGGCGGACTCGAAATGCAGACCCTTTTCCGCAACCCGCTGGCCGGTCCCTACGTGCTGGGCGTCAGCTCGGGCGCAGGACTCGGCGTCGCGCTGTTCCTGCTGGGCGCACCCCTGCTGGGCGTCGCGGGGCACTCGTTCGTCCGGTCGCTGGGCGTGGCCGGGGCTGCGTGGCTCGGCTCGGCGCTCGTGCTGGCCATCGTGATGGCGGTCAGCCGCCGCATCAAGGACATCATGGTCATTCTCATCCTCGGCATGATGCTCGGTTCGGGCATCAGTTCGGTGGTCGAAATCCTCCAATACCTGTCGAGCGAGGCGGCGCTCAAATCGTTCGTCATCTGGACCATGGGGTCGCTGGGCGACGTCACGGGCAGCCAGCTCGCGCTGCTGCTTCCCGTCGTCACCGCGGGACTGGCGCTCGCCGTCGCCGTCATCAAGCCGCTCAACCTGCTGCTGCTGGGCGAGAACTATGCCCGCACGATGGGACTCAACGTGCAGCGCACGCGCACGCTGATCTTCCTCTCCACGGTCCTGCTCGCGGGCACCGTCACCGCCTTCTGCGGCCCGGTGGGTTTCATCGGGCTGGCCGTGCCGCACCTCGCACGCATGCTTTTCGCCTCGGCCGACCACCGCATCCTGATGCCGGGGTCGATGCTCGCGGGCGCGGCCCTGCTTCTGGTCTGCGACCTCGTCGCCAAGAGCCTCGCCCTGCCGATCAACACCATCACGGCCCTGATGGGCATTCCGGTCGTCATCTTCGTCGTCGTCCGCAACCGCAATATCTTCTGACATGAGTATCGCCCTCAACCATATCACGCTCTCCTACGGCAGCCGCACGCTGCTCGAAGATGTCACCGCCGCCTTCGCCCAAGGGTCGCTGACCGCGCTGATCGGCCGCAACGGCACGGGCAAAAGCACCCTGCTGCGGGCCATTGCAGGTCTCGGAACGACCGTCTCCGGCGATGTGGCGCTCTGCGGCCGCCCGCTGGCGTCGCTCACGCCCCACGAGCTGTCCACGACCGTGGGGTTCGTCACCACCGACAAGGTCCGTATCGCCAACCTCGCCTGCGAGGACGTCGTGGCGCTGGGACGCGCCCCCTACACCAACTGGATCGGGCGCATGCAGGAGGCCGACCGCGCCGTCGTCGAACGTTCGCTCCGCCTGGTGGGGATGTCGGCCTTCGCCCGCAAGACCATGGACCGTATGTCCGACGGCGAGTGCCAGCGGGTGATGATCGCCCGCGCGCTGGCCCAGGACACCCCGGTCATCCTGCTCGACGAACCCACGGCGTTCCTCGACCTCCCGAACCGCTACGAGCTGGCGACGCTGCTCCGGCAGCTGACCCGCGACGAGGGCAAGTGCATCCTCTTCTCGACGCACGACCTCGACGTGGCGCTTTCGCTCTGCGACTCGGTGGCGCTGATCGACACCCCTTCGCTCCACCACCTCCCTGCGGGGGAGATGGTCGGCAGCGGACTGATCGAGCGTCTCTTCTCGGGCGAAAACGCCCGCTTCGACCCCGAGACGCGGACCGTACGGCTGCGCTGACAGCTCAAAAAACGACCGTCCGAGGGACTTCCGGCAAAAAATCCGTAATTTTTTCGCATATTTTTTGTACAAGTCACTTTTTTGCTTACCTTTGCACCGCTAAAGCAACCCCGTTCGGGGCATGCGATAGTGGTAAAGGCCCATTCGTCTATCGGTTAGGACGCAAGATTTTCATTCTTGAAAGAGGAGTTCGACTCTCCTATGGGCTACGAACGAAGGGGCCGGAAGAGGGGCGCGAAAAAGGAAGACGGGAGACCGGAATCGAAAAATGCACCGCCGAACACGCCCCCTACGGGTGAAAAAACTTTTCGAGGAGCGGACCCCCGGGTCTATCCGAAAGCGGCCAAGGCCGTTTCAAGCCAAACGACTGAAAAAAAGTAAAAAATAAAAATTAACGGATTATGGCAAACCATAAGTCATCGAAGAAGAGAATTCGCCAGACCCTGACGAAGCGTGCTCACAACCGTCTGTTCCACAAGACGGCCCGCAACGCCGTGAAGGCCCTGCGCACGACCACCGAGAAGAGCGCCGCCGAGGCCCTGCTTCCGAAGGTAACCGCTATGCTCGACAAACTGGCAAAGCACAACATCGTGCACAAGAACAAGGCTGCGAACCTGAAGAGTTCGATCCAGCTTCACGTGAACGCACTCTAAATCTTCGTCCGAGGGAGGAGCGCTCCCGCACCGAGACAGAAAAGCCGCACCGGAAACGGGCGGCTTTTTCCGTATCCCGCCCGGCGCGACGACAAGCGACGTCCGGCGGATTTGGATTTCACACAAATCGTCCCTGCCGGAGACAGCTCCGGCAGGGACGATTTTCATTTCGGGAACGCTTCCCGGCCCCTCCGGGCCTGCCCCGCTATTTCAGGCCTTCGATCACCGCGGCGATGCGGGAGAAAACCTCCTCCATCGTCCCCGTACCGTTGACCGAGGCGTATTTACCCTGTGCGGCGTAGTAGTCCGCCACGACGGCCGTCTGCTCGCGGTAAACATCCAGACGCCCGCGAATCACCTCTTCCGAAGCGTCGTCGGCGCGTCCCGAATCCTTGCCGCGCAGCAGGATGCGGCGCACCAGCTCCTCCTCGGGGACGTGGATGTCGATCATCACATCGACCTTCAGGCCGTGTCCGGCAAGGATTTTGTCGAACTCCTCGGCCTGAACCGTGGTGCGGGGAAAGCCGTCGAAAATACAGCCGGCGGCGTTCATGTGCCCGGTGACATAGTGGTCGATCATGCCGATTACGATCTCATCGGGAGCCAGCTGCCCGGCCTTGATGTAGGCTTCCATGCTCTGTCCCAGTTCCGTACCCCGGCGAATCTCGTCACGGATCACCTCGCCCGTGGAAACGTGATCGATTCCGTAGTGTTCCTTCAGGCGCTGTGCCTGCGTGCCTTTGCCGCAACCCGGAGCGCCGAATAAGACGATATTTACCATAACTAACCCTTTTAGTAATTTGGACCGGGCAAAATTACGTTATTTTTTGGGGAAACAAGAGTATTTCCTTAATTTTGTAAAAAATTTTAGATTCATGGACCAGAAAAAGCGCACCGAGATCGCTTCGCTCGGACAATTCGGACTCATCGACCTGCTGACCAGCGGATTCACCCCGAAGAACGCCTCGACGCTCAAGGGCGCGGGGGACGACGCCGCGGTGATCGCCCCGGGACGCGGCGAAGCGGTGCTCTGCACGACCGACTCTTTCTACGAAGGCGTCGATTTCGACCTCACCTATTTTCCGCTCAAACACCTGGGTTACAAGGTCGTGACGGCCGGCGTGAGCGACATCCTGGCCATGAACGCCCTCCCGGCGCAGATCACCGTGTCGCTCGGCGTCTCGTCGAAACTGCCCGTCGAAGCTCTTCAGGACCTCTACGAAGGCATCGCCTTCGCCTGCAAGGAGCAGGAGATCGACCTCGTGGGCGGCGACACGCGCGCCTCGATGACGGGGCTGGTCATCACCGTCACCACGCTTGGCTACGCCAAAAAGGAGAAGGTCGTCTACCGCAGCGGTGCGCAGCAGAACGACCTCGTCTGCATCACGGGCAACCTCGGGGCCGCCTACATGGGCCTGCAACTGCTCGAACGCGAAAAGCGGGTGCTCGCCGACGTGGAGAACCCCGAGCCGCAGTTCAAGGGCTACGAATACCTGCTTGAAAAATACCTCAAGCCGCGTCCCCGCACCGACATCGTCCGTGCGCTGGCCGAAGAAAAGATCCGCCCCACGTCGATGATCGACCTCTCGGACGGCCTGGCGAGCGACCTGATGCAGATCTGCAAATCGTCGGCCTGCGGCGCGCGCATCTACCTCGAACGCATCCCGATCGCCCGGCAGACCTCGGCGCTGGCCGAGGAGATGCACTCGGACCCGGTCGTTGCGGCTCTGAACGGCGGCGAGGACTACGAACTGCTCTTCACCGTGCCGCTTTCGATGCAGGAACAGATCATGCGGTTGGGCCTTGTGGACGTCATCGGCCACATCACCCCCGCCTCCACGGGCTGTTACCTCGTCACCCCCGACGGGCAGGACATAAAGCTGAAGGCACAAGGGTTCCCGGAAGAATAAGCGTCTTACCGCCGCCCGCCGCCGATGGCTATTCCGAACGTGAGCGACAGATGGCGGTTGGCCCGCTCCGTACAGGTGTAACCCAGCGTGACACGCAGCCGGTTCCAGCATTCGCAGCCAACGCGCGGCATCACGCAAAATGCCGCACAGTCGCTGGACGGAGTATCGGAGACAGCCCCTTCGGCCGTTCGGAGGACATACGCCCCACCGATCCCTGCTCCCGCGAACAACGCCACTTTCGGCGTCAGATGCAGGTTGTAATCCGCAACGGCCATCAGGCTGAACATCATAAAAGGGTCCTGCGAGCAGACGCCCGCAGCCAGCCGCGAGTAACACGCCCCGCCGAGCCGCAAACCCACATCGAAGGGAGTTCTCCGGAAATTGTAACGACTTTCAGCGACCAGGCAAAAGCCCGCCGCATCGTTGTCAAAGCTTCCGAGCGAGGCATAGCCAAAGGTCGCCCCGACAGCCACCTCACCCTCGAAACGCCCGGCCCCCGGATAACGGGGGCTTATGGCCGTATCCTGCGCCTGCAAGCCGCAAAACGGAAGCACGGCAAAAATCAGAAAAATGCAGCATCTTATCATCGGGTCAGCGTTGGGATTGAATTCGCCGGTAAGATACGCAAAATCCCATATCCGGCACCATTTTCAGGAAACAAATTGCGGAAGTCCGCCCGAAGCGCAGTCAAGAGCAGGCTCCCCGCAGTTCTGCCCTGCGGGGAGCCTGCGTAAGCGGCAAGAAGTCTGCCTATTCCTCGCCAAAGAGAATTTCCTACGTTCGCTTATCGGGAATAAACTTACACTTTCCGTGTTTGTCAGTATGTTCCACAAAGATAGGAAAAAGCGGAGATAATCCAAATACTGATAAATTTTTAATTCTTAATTTTTCATTTTTAATTTAAATGTGTATCTTTGCGGTCCCTTTGGGGATTTAATTAACTAATTAAAAGCATTATGAACAATTACGAAACCGTTTTCATTGTCACGCCGGTTCTGTCCGATGCACAGGTGCAGGAAGTCGCTGACAAATTCCAGGGTGTCATCACCGAAAACGGCGGTCAGATCGTGAACAAGGAGTCGTGGGGCCTTCGCAAGCTCGCCTACCCTATTCAGAAGAAGACCACCGGTTTCTACTTCCTGGTAGAGTTCACGGGCGAAGGCTCGCTCGTCAACACGCTCGAAACGCAGTACCGCCGCGACGAGCGCGTGATCCGTTTCTTAACTTTCAAGCAGGACAAATACGCCGTGGAATATTCGGAGAAGCGTCGTGCAAAACTTTCTAACAAGCAGGAGGAGTAAACCATGGCACAGGACAACAAAGCACAGTCGGAAATCCGTTACCTGAATCCCGTATCGGTAGACGTCAAGAAGAAAAAGTACTGCCGTTTCAAGAAGCTCGGCATCAAGTACGTAGATTATAAGGACGGCGAGTTCCTCAAGAAGTTCCTCAACGAGCAGGGCAAGATTCTTCCGCGCCGCCTGACGGGTACTTCGCAGAAGTTCCAGAAGAAGGTCGCCCAGGCCGTGAAGCGTGCGCGCCACCTGGCCATCCTGCCCTTCGTAACCGATTGCATGAAATAATTAAAAGGAGGACAAGACCATGGAAGTAATTCTGATCAAAGATATCGAAAACCTGGGCTACGCCAACGACATCGTGAACGTGAAGCCCGGCTACGCCAACAACTACCTGATCCCCCAGGGCTACGCCAAGTCGGCTACCGCCGCCGCCAAGAAGGTCCTCGCCGAGAATCTCAAGCAGCGCGCCCACAAGGACGCCAAGATCCTGGCCGACGCACAGGCTCTGGCCGAGACCATCGCCAACCTGCCGCTGTCGCTGTCGGTGAAGGCCGAGGAGGGCAAACTCTTCGGTACGGTCACGGCAACGGACCTCGCCGAGGCGCTCGCTGCCAAGGGCATCACCGTAGACCGCAAGCAGATCAGCGTCGAGGCCGTCAAGACCGTCGGCGAGTTCGAGGCTACGGTCCGCCTGCACAAGGAGGTCAAGGCTACGATCAAGTTCTCGGTTTCCGCTGCCGAGTAACGCGAAAAGACATTTATACGAAAAGAGCCTCCCGATGCGGGAGGCTCTTTTTGGTTGACGACCTTCGTCAATGCGGCCCCGCAGCAGGCGGATCGGCCTGCCGCGGCTTCACCGTGTAGGACCGGAGCACCAGCCCCACCCCCACGAAAATCACCAGTGCGAAAATCACCGTATCGGCATGCAGCTTGTCCAGCCCCATCCCGACCGAAATGGCGATCGCCAGCACGGGCTGCAAATAGGTGTAGATGCTCGACACGGTGGGCTGTACCGTTTTGAGGGCATAGTTGAGCATCAGGTTGGGGATATAAGTCGGAACCGTCAGCACGAAAAGCGTCGGAAACAGGGCGTGACGGGCAATGGCCGCGAAATCGGTGTGAACGATCGGGCCGATACCGAACGGCAGGGCCATGACCGCCGCCGCGCAGTAGAGCCAGCGCAGCACGGTCGTAATGCGGTACTTGGCGATCAGCCGCTTGAACCACACCATATACACCGACGTGACGCAGGCGCATAGAAAGATCATCACGTTTCCCCAGAGATGCGAATGCGCGTGCGACGACGAGGCCCCGGCCAGCACCACCGCCACAGCTCCCGCCATGCCGAGCACGAGTCCCGTGATCTTGAGCCGGGTGAAACGGTCCATTCCCAGCAGCACGGAGAGCGCCAGCACCAGCAGCGGCACGATGGTGTCGATGATCGAACCGTCGATCGGCGAGGTCATCGACAAACCGTACATGATGAAGACCTTGCGCAATACGCCGATCAGCAGCGCAGCGCCGATCAGTTTGCGAATATCCGCCCGCTCGACCTTCTCGGCCTTCTGCCACAGCAGCGGCACGAGCGAAAAGAGCGCCGTGGCGACGAGCGACGCCGAGACCATCGCCATCGGATGCACGTAATGCGGCAGGACTATGTTGTAAAAAGGGTAATCCATCGCCCAGAGGACGTTGCACACCAACAGGGCCAGATGGGGTTTCAGTCTGTTCATTCGTTTCGTCGTTTACCCCGCAAAGACAAAAACAGTGCCCGAATCCCCACACGGCACGGCGCAAAAAAAGGGCTTCCTGCAAAGAAAGCCCCATATATAACGCAAATCGCCCGTTACCGCCGGTCCGGAATACGGAACGTCGCCGGGGAAGCACCCGGAATCACCTCGCCGCAGTAGTAAACCTTCCACGCGTCCCTGGCGTAACCCCACCCAAGCTCTTCAAACGACGACGACGATGCGCCCGGCACTTCGCGTCCCTGATAGACCACCTTCCAGGGGTCCTTGCCGTAACCGCCGCCCAGATATTCGAACGACGAAACCGAAACGCCTTCCACCTTTCGCCCCCGATAATATACCGACCAGCTGTCTTTCGCATAACCGCCGCCGAGCATCCCGTCCGGCGACTGCCCGGGCCGGAGCTGTTCCCCGCGGAAATAGGTGTTCCAGTTGTCCTTGCCGTAACCCCGTCCCTTATACTCGAACGACATGGCCGAGGCACCTTCCAGCTTCCGGCCTTCGTAAAACACCGTCCAATTATCCTTGCCGTACCCGCCTCCCAGATCGGCGAACGAGGATGCCGAAGCCCCCTCGACCTTCCAGCCGCGGTAATACACCGTCCAATTGTCCTTGCCGTAACCGCCGCCCAGATCGGCGAACGAGGATACCGAAGCCCCCTCGACCTTCCGGCCGCGGTAATATACCAACCAGCTGTCTTTGGTATATCTCCCGCGCCGATCTTCGTAACGCTCCCCATGACAATTCGCGTGAGGGTTCGCGCGGTGATCCCTGCGAGGAGACTGCACGGCGAAGGTTTCGGCGGCGCGGACATCCCCGCTCCGCAGCATGCCGCCCGGAAGGAGCGCCAGCGCGGACAACAGGCCTAAAATCAACTTTTTCATCATCTATCGGTTTGCTTCTTCAGTTCTGACTTGTAAATATACCGGGTTATTGCGCACGGTGCAAGAAATCCGCCGTAAATATTTCGGCGAACGCAAAAAAGGCCATTCGCCCCGCCCCGGAAACATCCGGCCTGCAAACCGGCCGCCGACCGATCCGACCACTGACCACTGACCGACCGGACTTCCGCCCCCGATTCCCCGCTTCCCTGTTTCCCTGTTTCCCTGTCCGGTTCCCCGGTTCCGGCCCTGACCTCGTCCTTGAAAAGATTCCGGAGCCGCAAACTGTCCGTCCCGCAGGCAGACCGCCCCGCAGACAATCCCGCAGACAGACCATCCCATAAACAAACCGCCCCGCAAACAGCCCCCGCCGCGCGCCGCCGTCCCGGCACAAAAAAAAGACGCCCGCACAGTTTCCTGTGCGGGCATCCGGTTATCGGATACGGAGGGGCATCTCCCCCCCCGTCCTCTTTTCAGCGGAGATTACTCTTCGTCCTCTTTCTTGGCGGCAGCCTTCTTGGCCGACTTGGCCTCGGCAGCCTCCATGGCGCTCTTCAGAGCGGCCAGTCCGGCGATGTCGCCGAGCGTCGTCTTCTCGACCGAAGCGTTGATCTTCTTCACGGTCGACTTCGTAGCGTCGGCAGCAGCGCGCTTCTCGGCCTTCTCGGCAGCGATTTCGGCACGCTTCGCCTCCTCGTACGTACGCAGGTGCGAAAGGGTGATGCGCTTGGTGGCCTTCGAGAACTCCAGGATCTTGAAGTTGAGCTTGTCGCCCGTCTTCGGGGTCGTGCCGTCCTCTTTGACGAGCTGACGCGCGGGGCAGAAGCCCTCGATGTTCTCGCCCAGGGCAACCACTGCGCCCTTGTCGGTCATCTCGGTGATCGTACCCTCGTGGATGCTGTCCACCGAGTACTGGTTCTCGAACTCATTCCAGGGATTCTCCTCCAGCTGCTTGTGTCCCAGCGACAGACGGCGGTTTTCCTTGTCGATCTCCAGCACCACGACCTCGATGTCGGCGCCTACCGACGTGAATTCGCCGGGATGCTTCACCTTCTTGGTCCAGCTCAGGTCCGAAATGTGGATCAGACCGTCGATGCCCTCCTCGATCTCGACGAATACGCCGAAGTTCGTGAAGTTACGCACCTTGGCCGTGGTCTTCGTGCCGACGGGATACTTGACTTCGATATTCTCCCAGGGATCGGGCGTAAGCTGCTTGATGCCGAGCGACATCTTGCGCTCCTCGCGGTCGAGGGTCAGGATAACGGCCTCGACTTCGTCGCCGACCTTCATAAACTCCTGTGCCGAACGCAGGTGCTGGCTCCACGACATTTCCGAAACATGGATCAGACCCTCCACACCGGGAGCGATCTCGACGAACGCGCCGTAGTCGGCCATAACGACCACGCGGCCCTTCACCTTGTCTCCGACCTTGAGCGTCTGATCGAGCGCCTCCCACGGATGCGGGGTGAGCTGCTTCAGACCCAGGGCGATGCGCTTCTTGGCCTCGTCGAAGTCGAGGATCACGACGTTGATCTTCTGATCGAGCGCCACGATCTCCTCGGGGTGGTTTACGCGGCCCCACGAGAGGTCGGTGATGTGGATCAGGCCGTCCACGCCGCCCAGGTCGACGAATACGCCGTAGGAGGTGATGTTCTTGACGGTTCCCTCGAGGATCTGGCCCTTCTCCAGCTTGGACATGATGACCTGCTTCTGGGCTTCGAGTTCGGCCTCGATGAGCGCCTTGTGCGACACGACCACGTTGCGGAACTCCTGATTGATCTTCACGACCTTGAACTCCATGGTCTTGTCCACGTATACGTCGTAGTCGCGAATGGGTTTCACGTCGATCTGCGATCCGGGCAGGAACGCCTCGATGCCGAACACGTCGACGATCATACCGCCCTTCGTGCGGCACTTGATGTAACCCTTGATGATTTCGTCCTTCTCCAGCGCTTCGTTGACACGGTCCCACGACTTGAGCTGCCGGGCTTTCTTGTGCGAAAGGGCCAGCTGGCCGTTCTTGTCCTCGGCCGACTCCACGTAGACTTCGATCTTGTCGCCTACCTTCAGGTCGGGGTTGTAGCGGAACTCCGATACGGGGATGATACCCTCGCTCTTATAGCCGACATTGACGATAACCTCGCGCTTGTTGACGCCCGTTACGGTTCCCTCGACCACTTCGCCGACGTTGACGTTCGAAAGCGTCTTGTCGTAAGCCTCGGTGATCTGGGCTTTGTCCTGGTCGTACACGCCCAGGTCGTTTTCAAAGGCGTTCCAGTCGAAATTCTCGTTTGCAACTACATTCTTTACTTCTTCCATTGTGGAAATTTTTGCGATACAATCGCTCGTTAATTGGTTAATATTAAAAGTTATAGCCCTCGCTTACGGCATCATTGCACGCGCGCGAGGGCTACAAAGGTAATCCTTATAATTCAGAATTCAAAATCCGGAATTCAGAATTATTCAGTTTACAGACAAAACCCGGCTCTGCAAAATCCCAAATTATGAATTCCGAATTATTTTCTGCCGCGGCCTGTTGTCCGGAGTCAGCGGACCGTCATCCTGCAACTCTTCGAGCAGCACGCCCGCGACCGCCGTTCCCGTAAGTTTCCCGTCGGTGTAGTTCAGGTCCTTGTAATTCCTGTAAACATAGTCGCTGACCGCAACTTCGTACACCTTGCCTTCGCGCAACTTCGGGAAACGCACGTCGAGGGCGTTGTCCGCGGCGTCGGTCACGATGACGTAGGGCGTCGTCGAGATCAGGTCGATCCGGTGCGCCTCCTTGCGGTTCTCCTCGTCGTTGTACTTCGAGAGGATCATCCGGCGCATGTCGGCCGGAGTCATCCGCATCGTGGCGATCTCGGTTCCGAACGGCTCCAGGTCGTACACCTTCGCCGCACCGACCCCGCCCGCCGGAATCGAGTCGAGGCGCACGCCGCCGATGTGGTAAAACCCGACGTCGGCATCGGCTTCGTCGGCCACCGACGCGGCCATCCAGTTGGCGAGGCCCCACTTGTCGGCCGGTCCGGCGAACGCTCCGACGGGCTTGTTCAGCTCGGGATCGGCATAGTAGCGGTCCACCTCGGCCTGATACGACGCATCGGGCGCATAACCGTCCAGCGGCACGAGGCGCGATTCGATGCCTTCGATCTTCCTGCCGCGGAACCGGACCGCCGTAACGCCCACGTTCTTAAGATATTTCCCGGTCTGTGTCAGGAGCGTGCCGTTCACCAGCGAATCGACCTTCACATGGGTATGTCCGCCGATCACCACGTCGAACCGGGTCTCCTTTCCGAGCAGCTCCACGTCGCGGTCGTCGCCCATGTGCGACACGAGCACCAGCAGATCGACCTTCGGACGCAATTCGGCAGCATACTTCATCGCCATCGCCTGCGGATCGGGAAACTCCAGTCCCTCGAAGCTCGACGCATTGCCCGCAGGATGCCCCGGGCCTTCGTAGTTGGTCACCACGCCGACGAAACCGATGCGGATGCCGTCCTTGTCCAGAACGACATAGGGCGGCAGCTGCGGAAAGGTGCAGGTGTCGCTCGTCACGTTGGCGCACACCACCTCGAACGCCATGCTGTCGATCATGCGGCCCAGAAACGCCTGCCCGTGGTCGAACTCATGGTTGCCCAGCGTCGCCACGTCGTAGCCGAGCCGGTTCATCAGCGCGATCATCGGCATGCCGGGCGTCGCGGCCATGTCCACATAGGCGTTTCCGGTCCAGCGGTCTCCGGCATCGACCAGCACCACCAGCTGCGCGGTGTCACGACAGTTCTCCACGGCCGCAGCCAATCGCGGAAAATTCTGAATCTTGGCGTGCATGTCGTTCGTCGAGAGCAGCACGAGCGTCCGTTCACGGGGTGCGCAGGCCGCAGCCGCAGCCGCAAGGAGAATCAGGCCCGTCCGGAACATTCCTTTCATATTCGTCGGCATTGTTTTTCTTTATGGATGAAGATTTGCCAAAAGTACAAATAATTCCTATCTTTACGAATCGAACATTGTAAAAACTTTTCCATGAACGATACGATCAAAGTCATCTGCGAAAACGGCTTCGGCGAACTGGAGGTCCCGATGGGAACCCCGCTGCTGGAGGTCGCCGAACGCCTCACGCCCGGCCTTCACCCCTTCCTCGCAGCCTTCGTCAACAACCGCATCAAGGAGTTGAGTTACAAAATATATGCCCCGGTGACGATCCGTTTCGTCGACATCACCTCCTTCGCCGGCATCCGCGTCTACCAGCGCACCGCGTGGTTCCTGCTGCAAAAGGCCGTCAAGGACCTCTACCCGGGGCAGACGCTCCACATCCGCCACTCGATGGGCCAGAGCGGGTTCTACTGCGAGATCGACGGCATCGACGAGTTCACCCCCGACGAGGCGGCGCAGCTCCGCGACCGCATGCGGGAACTCTCCGTGCGCAACCTGCCCATCACGCGCCAGCGCATGCTCACCACCGAGGTCCGCGCCCGCTACGCCGAGGAGGGTTTCACGGACAAGATCGCGCTTCTGGACACCCGTCCGCGGCTTTACAGCCAGCTCTACACGCTCGACGACACGGCGGGTTACTTCTACGGCTCGCTGGCCCCCTCGACGGGCTATGTCACGCTGTTCGACATCGAACCCTACTACAACGGCTTCTACCTGGCCCTTCCGCTGCGCACGTCGCCCGACACGCTTCACCGCAACGTACATCAGGAGAAGATGTTCGGCATCTTCCAGGAGTACCAGTCGTGGGTCCGGATCATGGGCGTTCCCACCGTCGGCGACGTCAATTCGAAGGTGCTCGCGGGCGACGGCGGCGGCCTGATCAAACTCGCCGAAGCGTTCCACGAGCGCAAGTTCGCCTGGGTGGCCGACACCATCTACGACGCCCACCTTTCGCGCGGCGCCCGCATGGTGCTGATCTCCGGCCCCTCCAGCAGCGGCAAGACCACCTCGGCCAAACGGCTGGGCATCCAGCTGGGCGTGCTGGGACTGAACCCCGTGCTGATCTCGCTCGACGACTACTTCGTCGACCGCGAGAAGACCCCGCGCGACGCCGACGGCAACTACGACTACGAGGCGCTCGAAGCCATCGACCTGGAGCTTTTCAACGACCATCTGGCGCGCCTGATCCGGGGCGAGAGCGTCGACATCCCGCGCTACGACTTCATCACGGGACGCCGCACGTGGCACAACGCGCCGCTGACGCTCGACGAACGCTCGATCCTCATCATCGAGGGCATCCACGGGCTGAACCCGCGCCTCACGCCCTCGATCCCCGACGCGCAGAAGTTCCGCATCTACATCTCGTGCTTCACGTCGGTGGCGATGGACAACCTCTCGCGCATCGCCACCACCGACAACCGCCTGCTGCGGCGCCTGACGCGCGACTACCGCCAGCGCGGCGCCGACGCGCTCTCGACGCTTTCGCGCTGGGCCTCGGTGCGCCGGGGCGAGGAGAAACACATCTTCCCCTATCAGGAGAACGCCGACATCATGCTCAACTCGTCGCTGTTCTACGAGATTTCGGTGCTGCGGCCCTTCGCCGAGAAGATCCTCCGCGAGGTCCCCGACACGGTTCCGGAGTACGACGAGGCGCGGCGCATGCTCAAGTTCCTCGACAACTTCATCCCCATCGCGCCCGACGAGGTCCCGCCCACGTCGATCCTGCGCGAATTCATCGGCGGCAGCAGTTTTCAATATTAGGCGCGGAAAATTTTGTGCGTCCGTTTCTTTTATTTTACCTTTGTGTGTTCGTGCAACGGCACAACTGTACGAACCGTGCGGAGCGTACGCCATCTCCCTCCCCGAGGGAGGGCCGGGATGGGATCAGAATTGCAAACGCCGCCACAGGCGGCGAGAACGGCTTGCCGGGATGAAAAACAAATGTGAAAAGTACATACAGACAACATAAAATATCGTTCAATGTTCGATAAGTTTTCCGAACGCCATATCGGCGTCAGCAACGAAAAAGACCTGAAGGCCATGCTCGATGTGATCGGCGTGAAATCCGTCGATGAACTCATCTCGCAGGTGATCCCCCAATCCATCCGGCTCCGCAAACCGCTCGCGCTGCCCGCCGAGGGGATGAGCGAATACGAATTCGCGGCGCACATCCGCGAGCTTGCCGACCGCAACCAGCCCTACCGCTCGTTCATCGGCATGGGCTACTACCCCTCGGCCGTCCCGGCCGTCGTGACGCGCAACGTCTTCGAGAACCCCGCCTGGTACACCTCCTACACGCCCTATCAGGCCGAGATTTCGCAGGGACGCCTCGAAGCGCTGCTGAACTTCCAGACGGTCGTGATTTCGCTCACGGGCATGGAGATCGGCAACTGCTCGCTGCTCGACGAGGGCACGGCCGCCGCGGAGGCGATGGCGATGATGTTTTCATTACGTTCGCGGGATGCCGTCCGGGAAGGTCGGAATCAACTCTTCGTCGACCGCAACATCTTCCCGCAGACGCTCGACGTGCTGCTCACGCGCAGCGAGCCGTTCGGCATCGAACTGATCGTCGACGACTACGACGAATACGAATTCACGGGCCGGGAGTTCGGCGCCATCGTGCAATACCCGGCCGCCGACGGCCGGGTGCGCGACTACTCGGACTTCACAGCTGCGGCGCACGCCAAGGGCGCGCTCGTAACGGTCGCCGCCGACCTGCTGTCGCTGGCGCTCCTGAAAGCCCCGGGCGAGTGGGGCGCCGACATCGCCGTGGGTTCGGCGCAGCGCCTCGGCACGCCGATGGGCTTCGGCGGTCCCGCCGCGGGTTACATGACCACGCGCGAGGCGTTCAAGCGCAACATGCCGGGCCGCATTATCGGCGTCTCGGTCGACCGGCTGGGCAACAAGGCGCTGCGCATGGCCTTGCAGATGCGCGAACAGCACATCAAGCGCGAGCGCGCCACCTCGAACATCTGCACCGCCTCGGCCCTGATGGCCTCGATGACGGGCTTCTACTGCGTCTACAACGGTCCCGAAGGGCTGCGCCGCGCGGCGGAAACCGCCCACCTGGCCGCCGCAACCGTCGCCCGCGCGCTGGAGGCGATGGACTACCGCCTCGCGTCGAAGGAGTTCTTCGACACGCTCGAAGTCGAGGCCGAGGCAGCCGTCGTGCAGTCGCTGGCGCTCGAACAGGGCATCAACTTCTACTATCCCTCCGAAGGGCGCGTGCGCATGTCGTTCGACGAGGTGACCACCGCGGCGGAGATCGAGACCGTCGTGAGCATCTTCGCCGCAGCCAAAGGCAAGAAAGCCAAGGCGGTAAAGGCCGTCACCGAAAGCTGCGTCCCAACTGCCCTGCGCCGCCAATCGCCCTATTTGCAGGAACCCGTATTCAACGTCTACCGCTCGGAGAGCGCCCTGATGCGCTACATCAAGAAGCTGGAATTGAGGGATATTTCGCTGGCCAATTCAATGATCTCTTTAGGTTCGTGCACCATGAAGCTCAACGCCGCGGCGCTCATGCAGCCGCTCTCGCTGGCCGGCTTCCAGAACATGCACCCCTTCGCCCCGGCCGACCAGGCCAAGGGCTATATGGACCTGATCGCCGGGCTGGAACAGGACCTGGCGACGATCACCGGCTTCGCGGCCTGCTCGTTGCAGCCCAATTCGGGCGCGGCGGGCGAATACACGGGGCTGATGGTCATCCGCGCCTACCACCAGAGCCGCGGACAGGGCTACCGCAACGTGGTGCTGATCCCCGCGTCGGCCCACGGCACGAACCCCGCCTCGGCGGCCATGGCCGGCATGAAGATCGTGACGGTGGCGTGCGACGAGCGCGGCAACATCGACGTGGCGGACCTCGAAGCCAAGGCCAAAGAGCACTCGTCGGAACTGTGCGGCCTGATGGTCACCTACCCCTCGACGCACGGCGTCTTCGAGAGCCGCATCCGCGAGATCGTCGACGCCGTCCACGACGCCGGCGGGCAGGTCTACATGGACGGCGCGAACATGAACGCGCAGGTGGGACTGACGAACCCCGGCTACATCGGGGCCGACGTCTGCCACCTCAACCTCCACAAGACCTTCGCCATGCCCCACGGCGGCGGCGGCCCGGGCGTAGGCCCGATCTGCGTCGCCGAGCACCTGCGGGCGTTCCTGCCGTCGCACCCGGTCGTCGCCACGGGCGGCGACGAGGGCATCACGGCCGTCGCGTCGGCTCCGTGGGGTTCGGCGCTGCTCTTCCCGATCACCTACGGCTATATCAAAATGCTGGGGGCCGAGGGGCTTCGCAGAGCCACCGAGATGGCCATCGTCAACGCCAACTACATGTCGGCGGCGCTGGCCGCGGAGTACCGCACCTACTACTCGGGCGAGACGGGCCGCGTGGGCCACGAGATGATCCTCGACCTCACCTCCTTCAAGAAGGACTACAACATCGACTGCGGCGACATCGCCCACCGCCTGATGGACTACGGATTCCACGCCCCGACGCTCTCGTTCCCCGTGCACGAGACGCTGATGGTCGAGCCGACCGAATCGGAACCCAAGGAGGAGATGGACCGCTTCATCGAGGCGCTGATAAGCATCAAGCGCGAATGCGAGGCGGCCGCCGGCCAGGCGGACAACGTGGTGGCGAACGCGCCCCACACGGCCCGGGAACTGGCCGGAGCGTGGGAACACCCCTACTCGCGCGACGAGGCGGCGTTCCCGCTGGCGTGGATCGGCGAGGCGAAGTTCTTCCCCTACGTCTCGAAGATCGACAACGGCTACGGCGACAGAAACCTCTGCTGCCGCAACTGCGAGTAACGGCAATATCCGGCATGAAAAAACGGCGGCGACATCGACAGCGCCGCCGTTTTCATCTGTTATGGCACAATTATTTCCTGCTATTATTTGGCAACTTGCCCCGAAGTGCGTACCTTTGATGGCTTAAGAAGCCATTTTTCTAAAAATGGTGGCGGAAAATCGCTTTTGAGCCGTGAATGCCGGGCAACGTCCCTGAAAAACGACGATAAAAACAACTAAACTTTATAACAATCGTATGAAAGTAGAACAAAACAAAATGGTCGGCGTAGACTACAAGCTCACAGTCGACGGACAGATCGCGGATCAGTCGCGTCCGGGCCAGCCGCTCGAATTCATCTTCGGAACGGGCATGCTGCTCCCCAAATTCGAGGAGGCGATCCTGGGCAAGGAGATCGGCGAATCGGTTTCGTTCACGCTCGAGGCCAAGGACGGCTACGGCGAAGTGATCGCCGACGCCATCGTCGACCTGCCGAAAGACATATTCATGGTCGACGGCAAGCTCGCCGAGGACATCCTCTTCGAGGGCAGCCAGGTTCCGATGAGCGACGCCCAGGGCAACCGCATGATGGGCATCGTCAAGGAGGTCGGCGAATCGACCGTGAAGATGGACTTCAACCACCCGATGGCGGGCAAGACGCTCAACTTCGACGTGGAGGTGGTTTCGGTGCGCGACGTGACGCCCGAGGACCTGCAAGGCGGATGTTCGTGCGGCGAGTGCGGCGGTGACTGCGGTGAAGGCTGCGGAGACCACGACGGCCATTGCAATTGCCATTAGCGGACGCAGGCGTAAGAGGCCTGTTTTCGGGGCGGCCGCAAGCCGGAACGCTTTCGGAGAGAGGCTGCGCCTTCGGGCGAACAGATACCATCCAACGAAAAAGCCGGGCCTTCGGGTCCGGTTTTTTAGCGAATTTTCGTAACTTGCGCCGTCTCCGACAAGTCGGACGACGTTAAAAATCCGATTCCCGCCACGTGTTTACCCTCCGTCAATACCTGCTGGCTCTTCTCGACTCCCGCGGCCTGACGCGCACGCTGGGTGAAATCGACGTGTGCCGCGACGAACAGGGCCGCCCCTGCTTCAGCGCCGGCAACTCCGCCGCCGTATTCCGCATCCGCCTCGGCGGACGCATCCGCTCGCTGCGCTGTTACCTGCGCCCGATGCGCCACCTGAAGGAGATCTACGGCCAGCGGCTTCTCGAAAAGGAGCTTTACCTGCACACCTCGCCCGAAACCGGCGTCTGGGTCGATACGGTCCTCGGCGACTGGATCGAAGGCTCCACCCTGCACGAAACCGTGGCGCAGGCCGCCGCCCTCCGGGACCGCGAGAGTCTGCAAATCCTCGTCCGGCTGTTCGACCGGCTGGCCCTCGCGCTGGTCACGGACAACCGCGCCCACGGCGACCTGAAACCCGAGAATATCATCGTCGGCGACGACGGCACGCTCTGCCCGATCGACTTCGACGCCTCGTACCTGCCCGCCTTCGCCGGGGAGATCAGCCCCGAACTGGGCACGGCGGCCTACCAGCACCCGGCCCGCACGGCGGCCGACTTCGACGAACGGATCGACGACTACCCCGCGGCGCTGATCTCGACGGCGCTGCACGCGCTGGCCGAGGACCCTACGCTCTGGGACCGTTACGGAAGCTCCGACGGATTGCTGTACACGCCCCAGCGGATCGCCTCCGACCCGGCCTACCGGGAGACGCTCGCGCTGTTCGAAAAACGCGGCATGGCCGTTCAGTACCGCATCGCGCAACTGCTCACGGCACCCACCCTGCGGCTCTTCGGACTTGCGGAGCTGCTCGCCGAAGCGGTCCGGGAGAAACCCGCCGCCCGGAGCGGGACGGAGGCCGAAACGCCCGAACTCTTCGTCGAAAACGGACGCTGGGGCTACCGCACGGCGGAGCGGGTCGTCGTCGCGCCGCTCTACGACAACGGGTTCGACTTCACCGAGGGGCTGGCCGCCGTTCAGCTCGGCGGCACGTGGCACTACATCGACACGGCGGGCCGCACGCGCCTGAGCTGCCCGGGCTGTGCGGCGGTGAAGCCGTTCCGCGGCGGAAAGGCACAGGTCGTGCGCAACGGCGAACGGCAGGAGATCGCACATCCGCTGAAAACGCCCCGATACCAGTGAGGCAGGGCAGCGGAAAGAGCGGGATCAAAAATCGCTTTCGGGCAAAATCCGCCCCCGCAGGCACGCCGCTGCGGCCCGCGCAAACCCGCCCCGGAACGGTCCCGGCCGGAAGAAAAGACGAGTTCCCCAAAAGGGTTCATGCAATTTAAATGCAATTTGTTATATTTGCATCTAAATAACTCCACAATCAATGACTCCATTCAGAAAATTAACCTCCGCGGAGACCGCCGCACTCGAAGCACTCGGCAATTCGGCCGAAGATTGGTCGAAGGTGCTGGTCTCGGAGGATTTCAAACCCTTTCAGCTGTTGCAGAGCCACCTGGAAGGAGATGTAGAAATAGCCGCGGAGGCCCGCATCGTCCGCTCGCGCGTGGCGAACTACCGCATCGGAACCGGCTCGCTCGTAGAAGGCGTCACGGCCCTCGAATGCCGCCGCCGCTCGGCCTTCGGCAACGGCGTCGGCGTGGCCACGATGAACGAATGCGGCGGCCGCACGGTGAAGATATTCGACCGTCTGTCGGCACAGGTCGCCTACGTCATGGCCGTTTACCGCCACCGCCCGCAGACCATCGCCGCACTCGAAAAAATGGTCGACGCCTACGCCGAGGAACGCTCGTCGGAGATCGGCGAGGTGGGAAGCGACTGCCGCATCGTCGGGGCGCGCTTCATCCGCGAGGTCCGCATCGGCAACGGAGTCGAAATCGACGGCGCCTCGATCCTCGAAAACGCGACGCTCTGCGACGGCGCGCGCGTCGGCGTGGACGTCAAGGCCTACGACCTGATCGCCGCCGAAGGGTCGGTCATCGACAACGGCTCGATCGTCGAACGCTGCTTCGTCGGCGAAAGCTGCCGGCTGGACAAGGGTTTCACAGCCGCAGAGTCGCTGTTCTTCGCCAACTCGCACTGCGAAAACGGCGAGGCCGCCTCGATCTTCGCAGGTCCCTACACCGTCTCGCACCACAAATCGTCGCTGCTGATCGCCGGCATGTTCTCGTTCTTCAACGCCGGCAGCGGCTCGAACCAGAGCAACCACCTCTTCAAGAGCGGCGCCGTGCACCAGTCGGTGCACCTGCGCGGCTGCAAGTTCGCCAGCAGCGCCTACATCATGTCGCCCGCGCTCGAGGGCGCCTTCACGATGGTCATGGGACACCACTCCTACCACCACGACACCTCGGCCTTCCCCTACTCCTATCTGATCGAGAAGGAAGGGCGCACGCACCTCATGCCGGGCGCCAACCTCACCAGTTTCGGCGCCGTGCGCGACATCGAGAAGTGGCCCGCCCGCGACCGCCGCTCGGTCAAACGCGACGTGATCAGTTTCGACGAATACAATCCCTACATCACGGGCGCCATGCTCCAGGCCGTGGACATCCTCCATTCGCTCCAGGAGCAGGACCCCGACGCCCCGGTGTTCACCCACAACAAGACCCTGATCCGCTCGGCGGCCCTGCAACGGGGGCTCAAGCTCTACAACAAGGCCATCGTGGCGGCGTTGGGCGCAATGCTCTCCAGAGGAGGGTCGGACCCGCGCTACGACGGCGACGGGCAGTGGCTCGACCTGGGCGGGCAGTACATCACGCGCCGCGAGACCGAGGCGATCCTCGCAGCCGTGGACCGCGGCGAACTGACCACGACCGAGGCCGTGGACAACCGCTTCCGGGTCTTCGCCGTCCACTACGACGACTACGCCCACAGCTGGGCCAAACTGGTTTACGCCGCCCTGCTCGGGCACACGCCGACCGTCGACGAGATCGACGAGGCCATCTCCGCGGGGCACAACGCCCACGCCTCGATGCGCCGCACGACCGACGCCGACCGCGACCGCGACTGTTCGCTCGACATGGCCGTCAGCTACGGTCTCGACTGCACGAGCGAGGAGGAGCGCCGCGAAGACTACTACTCGGTCCGCGGCCTGAAATAGAAGAACATACGACGCAACATGTATACACAGAGCATCACACGCACCCATCGCACCGCCATCATCCTCGCGATCGACGGCTCGGGTTCGATGGCCGAAAAAATCCGGTTCCGCAACCGGCAGATGACCAAGGCCGAAGTCGTGGCGACCATCACGAACGGCATGCTGTTCGAACTGATCGAACGCGCCCGCCGCAGCGACGGCGTGAGGGACTACTACGACATCGCCGTGATCGGATACTCGGGCGACGACGAGGTCTACTCCCTGCTGCCGGGCGGCAGGGAACTGATCTCCGTGGCGGAGCTGGCGGCCGGGGAGCCTCCGATAAAGACCGAAGTCATCGAATACCGGCTGCCCGACGGCAGCATCTCCCTGCGCGAAATTCCCTACCCGGCATGGGTGGAGCCAGAAGCCGCCGGGCAGACTCCGATGTGCGAGGCCCTGCGCCGCGTGCGCGACATCGCCGCGGCATGGTGCGCCGACCCGGCCCATGCCGAAAGTTTCCCGCCGATGGTCTTCAACATCACCGACGGCGAGGCCACCGACTGCGACGACGCCGAACTGCGCGCCGTGGCCGGACAGATCAAATCGCTCCGCACGGCCGACGGCAACGTGCTGCTGGTCAACATCCACATCGCCGCGGGCGACACCCCGCACACGGTGTTCTTCCCCTCGGCCGAAGAGGCCTCGTACCCCAACCGCTATGCGGAGGTGCTCTACGACTGCTCCAGCCCCATGCCCGAGGTCTTCAACGAGGCGATCCGCGAAGCCAAAGGCCCCGGCGCCCTGCCGCCGTTCCGCGGCATGAGTTTCAACGCCTCGGCCGAAGAGCTGATCACCATGCTCAACATCGGTTCCATCAGCGTAAAAACCGAATAGCCATGACACCGACGCTGCAACTCTTCACCCGGGCGCTGCTGACGCCCGACCTCTCGTTCAAAACGCTCGCCGACGCCCGTGCGGCGACCGGGGCGGACGGACTGCCGCGGCTGATGCGCACGACGCGCTTCGCCGAGGCCGAGATCACGTGGCGCGGCCGGCAATGGCTGCTCTCGATGCCGCTCTCGCCCGCTGCGCTGGCCTCCGTGGAACGCACGGCGTCGCAGCTCGGACGCCTCAACACCGACCATCTCGCGGAATACCGCATCCTGCGGGACGAACTGCGGTGGACAGACCCGGCAGGCCGCGAACGCCGTTTCGACCTGGCGCTACAACACCTTCCCGCGGGCAAACCGTTCGCCGAAGCGCTCCACACGGAACCCGCGGAGCGGCTGCTCGCGGCGCTCGACACCCTCGAAACGGCCCTGCGGGAGCTGAACTTCTCGCACAACAACCTCCGGGCCGGAAACCTGCGCTGGTCGGGCAGGCGGTTCGTGCCGCTGCGCTACCACGACGCGCATTTCGGCCCTTCGGGAGACGGCGCGGCCTTCGAAAGCCTGCGCGAACAGGTCCGCCGGACGGCCGATCCGATGTGCGTCGGCGACACGGAGGCCGTCTACACCCCGCACCGCCGCCTGACGGGCCACCGCTGGACGAGCCACGTCTTCGAAGGACTGGTCTGCGTCGAGGACGACGAGGGATTCGGGTTCGTGGACACGGAGAACAACCCCGTAATCCGGCTGCAGTACACCTGGGCCGGGGATTTCCGCGAAGGACGCGCCGAGGTCGAGACCCCATCGGGGATGGGGCTGATCGACCGCCAGGGACGCTACGTCATCCCGCCCGAATACGAGATCGTCGACTACGCGCCGGCCGAAAGCGTCGTCCGGGTGCGGAAAGACGGCCGCTGGGCGGAATTCGACTACCTGGGACGACGCCTGACGGAATTTGGAACGAATAATGATTGAAACATGCAAACAACAACCGATACCATGGAAGAACAAGTAAGAGTCCTGATCATCGGCAGCGGCCCCGCAGGGTACACCGCCGCCATCTACGCCTCGCGCGCCAACCTCAAGCCGGTGCTTTACGAAGGCATCGAACCGGGCGGACAGCTGACGACGACCACCGACGTCGAGAATTTCCCGGGACATCCCGACAGCGTGAGCGGTCCCGACCTGATGGGGCTGATGCGCAGGCAGGCCGAGCGGTTCGGCGCCGACATCCGCACGGGCAACGTCACGCGCGCCGACCTCTCGTCGCGTCCGTTCCACGTCGTGATCGACGGCGAGAAGGAGATCAAGGCCGAAACGCTGATCATCGCCACGGGAGCCACGGCCAAATACCTCGGTCTCCCGTCCGAGACCAAATTCCGCGGGCAGGGCGTCAGCGCCTGCGCCACGTGCGACGGATTTTTCTACCGCAAAAAGGACGTGGCCGTGGTGGGCGGCGGCGACACGGCCTGCGAGGAGGCCACCTACCTCGCATCGCTCTGCCGCAAGGTCTACCTGATCGTGCGCAAACCCCACCTGCGCGCCTCGAAGGCGATGCAGCAGCGGGTGTTCAACACGCCGAACATCGAAGTGCTGTTCGAGCACAACACCGCCGAGGTGCTGGGCGACGACTCGGGCGTAACGGGCGCGCTGCTGCGCAGGAACGACGGCTCGGAGCGGAAGATCGACATAGCGGGATTCTTCCTGGCGATCGGCCATCACCCCAACACGGAACTTTTCGCCGAACAGCTGGCGCTCGACGCCGAAGGCTACATCAAGGTCGAGCCGGGAACGTCGAAGACCTCGGTCGAAGGCGTCTTCGCCGCCGGCGACGTGAAGGACCCCCACTACCGCCAGGCCATCACGGCGGCTGCGTCGGGATGTGTCGCCGCCCTGGACTGCGAACGGTTTCTGCTGCAATAAGGCAAAAGACAGACCATGAAGAAGCTCCTTTTACTGCTGGCGGCGGCATGCTGCATCGCCTCGTGCGCCGAAATCCGCACCACTTATATCGGCAAAGCCTATCCGACAACCGGAACCGCGCCGGAACTTTATTTCGACTGGAAGGACGTTCCCTCGGACTACGAAACGATGGGCAGCATCAAGGCGACACCCTTCGGCAAAACGCTGGAGGAGGCGCAGGCCCTCATCGAACAGATTGGCCGGGAGAAAGGAGCCGACGCCATCGTCTTCGAAGGCGTCGTGAGCGAAACCTCCGCCCCGACCTACACGACGACCGAAAAGATCGAGAAAAACGACGACGGCAGCAAAACCCGAACCGCCACCACATCCCAGAGCGTTTTCACGACCAACCGGCTTCTGGCGACATTCATAAAGTATAAAACACAGACGAATTGAGTTTCTCGGTCACCATACTGGGCTCGTCCTCCGCAAAGCCGACCGTCGCCCGCCACCCTTCGGCGCAGGCGGTCAACGTCCACGAACAGTATTACCTCGTGGATGCGGGCGAAGGCGTGCAGCAACAGCTGGTCCGCTACGGCGTCAATCCGCTGAAAATCCGGGCCGTATTCATCTCGCACCTCCACGGAGACCATGTTTTCGGGCTGTTCCCGCTCATCTCGACGCTGGCGTTGTACGGACGCAAAACCCCGCTCCGGGTCTTCGCCCCGGCGCCCTTCGGCGAGATCCTGGCCTGCCACCTCCGGTACTTCGACACGGAGCTGCCCTACACCGTCGCGTGGACCGAGGTCGACACGACCAAGCACGCCCTGCTGCTGGAAAACCGTACCCTCGAGGTGTGGAGCGTCCCGCTGCGCCACCGCGTGCCGTGCGCCGGGTTTCTGTTCCGCGAGAAGGAGCCGCCGCTGAACGTCGAGAAATTCAAGATCGCCAAATACGGGCTTTCGATCGCGCAGATCACCGCCGCCAAGCGCGGCGAGGAGATACGGCTGGCCACGGGCGAGGTGATTCCCAATGCCGAGTTGACCTACCGCCCCTATGCGCCGCGCTCGTACGCCTACCTCTCGGACACGAACTACTCGGCCAAGGCCGCGGGACTGTGCCGGGGAGTCGATCTGATGTACCACGAAGCGACCTATGCCGCCGCCGAACAGCGGAGCGCCCGCGACCGCGGGCACTCGACCACGACGGACGCAGCGAAAGCCGCCCTGAAAGCGGGCGCCCGGCGGCTCGTGATCGGCCACTATTCGTCGCGCTACAAGGACGAAACGCCGCTGGTCGAGGAGGCGCGGACGCTCTTTGCCGAGAGTTACCCGGCGACCGAAGGAACCACCTACACCATCGAAAAACAACGATGACAAAAGCCGACATACAACTCGTCCGCGCGCTGGCCGACAAACGCGGCCGCACGGAGCACGGACTTTTCGTCGCCGAGGGGGAGAAACTCATCGGCGAACTGCGCGCATCGCACCTCTCCGTACGCAGGATATTCTCGCTGGAAGGGGTTTTCAACGGGCCCGAGGTCGAGACCGTCGCCCCGCGCGACATGGAGCGGCTCTCGCTGCTCAAAACCCCGAGCAACTCGCTGGCGCTGGTCGAAATCCCCCGCTGCGACCTGAAGCCGGAGCGGCTGCGGGGACGGCTGACGCTGGCGCTCGACGACGTGCAGAACCCCGGAAACCTGGGCACGATCATCCGGCTGGCCGACTGGTTCGGCATCACGGACATCGTCTGCTCCGAAGCCTCGGCCGACTGTTTCAACCCCAAGGTCGTACAAGCCACGATGGGGGCGATCCTCCGCGTACGGGTCCACTACACCGACCTCGCGGCGCTGCTTTCGAAGGCCGCCGCGCTGGGACTTCCGGTCTGCGGAACCTTTCTGGAAGGAGCGAACATCTACGAAACCGAACTGAAGCCGGCGGGCATCGTCGTGATGGGCAACGAAGGGCGCGGAATCACCGACGCCGTGGCCCGCACCGTCACGCAGAAACTCTTCATCCCGCCCTGGCCGGCCGACCGCCGGGGTTCGGAATCGCTCAACGTCGCCATGGCCACGGGCATCGTCTGTGGTGAATTTCGCCGCCAGGCGAGCGCAAAAGCCGGAAAATAAAGTCCGAAGGACTAAAACGCATCAGGCCCCGCCGGAAATTCATTTCCCAGGCGGGGTCCGTTGCGTTTTAAACCGGCTCCGGTTTTTCCGGCTTTTGCCGAGCCGCCCAAGAAATCACGGAGCGCGGTTATCCCGAGCGAAGGCGAGGGATGCGACGTAATTTCGGCGGCAGGAGGAACCGCCCGGGAAATCACGGAGCGCAGTTATCCCGAGCGAAGACGAGGGATGCGACGTAATTCCGGCGGCAGGAGGGACCGCCCGGGAAATCACGGAGCGCGGTTATCCCGAGCGAAGGCGAGGGTGCATGACAGAATCCCTGCGACCTACGGTCGCAGGGGCCGGGCGGAGCCGGCATCCCGCAGCTATTCCGAATCGTGCGAAAGAGCCGCCGCAAGCCCGGCGGCGCAGGCCGCAGGCAGCGCATTCCGGATGCGTCCGACCAGTTCCTGCGCCTCGGCACACTCCACGGGCGAAAACAGCCGCGCTTCGGCGATCTGCCGGACGGCCCGGTCGAGCGCTGCGACGGTCTTTCCCAATTCGTATATCTGCGCCCCGGAGGCCGAGGCGAAGTCGATTTTACCCAACAGCACCGACGCATGGCGCGCATGACGTTCGAAATTGACCAGCACCGGGAAATCCCGCCGCAGGTCGTAAGGGGCCACCCAGAACGTTTCGAACATCAGACGGAATACGATATCTACAAGTTCAGCATTGCATTTCAACATTTTCCGCTCACATCTTCTCATTTCTCCAAACTTGCTTGGTCCGGAAAAAAAGCGCGGGCAGACTTGCTGCTCCACCGTCGAGGTATTGGACGACCCGTAACGTAGAATGCGGCAAATGCCCACGCTGGAAAACAGCGAGAGCATCAACCCTTATTCCTTATGTTACACAAAAGTGTCCAATTTTCGGCGGTAAGAAAAAAAGCCGATGCGCTTTTTATCCCAAAAATGTCAGCAATCCTCACAGACTGCTGTAACAAAGATAGTGAAAAATTGCACTTCCGGCGCAAAGCGGGGTAAAAATTCATTTTAATCGAATCCGAGGCATTGTGTATTCTGAATATTTTATAACTTTGTAAGTTGAAATAAAATTGATTATGCCGGAAAACAAATTCAAAATAGGCATCACGCAGGGCGACACGAACGGCATCGGCTGGGAAATCATTCTCAAGGCGCTCGCCGACCCGCGGATGACGGAGCTTTTCACACCCGTCGTCTACGGCTCGCCCAAAGCCGCGGCCTATTACCGAAATACCGTCGCGGAGATCGAAGCCTTCTCCTTCAACCCCGTGGCGTCGGCCGCCGAGGCGCGCCGCGGAAAGGCGAACCTCGTGGCATGCGGGGAGACGGCCGACATCGCGCCGGGCAAGCCGACCCCCGAAGCCGGACGCGCGGCCGTAGAGGCGCTGTGCGCGGCCATGCGCGACCTGAAGGCGGGACACCTCGACGCGCTCGTGACCGCACCCTTCGACAAGGAGACCGTGCAGGCGGACGACTTCCGCTACACGGGACACACCGAATACCTGGCCGCCGAACTCGAAGGCGAAGCCATGATGATCCTGTGCAGCGACGTGCTGCGCGTGGGGCTGGTCACCAAGCACATCCCCGTCTCGGAGATCGCCCGCAACATCACCAAAGAGCGGATCGTTCGCGACCTCGACACGCTGCGCCGTGCGCTCATCGAGGACTTCGGCATCGTCGAGCCGCGCATCGCCGTCATGGCGCTCAACCCCCACGCCGGCGACGGCGGACTGCTGGGACGCGAGGAGCAGGAGATCATCCGCCCGGCCATTGTCGAGGCGTTTTCGAAAGGCGTGCTGGCCTTCGGGCCTTTTGCCGCCGACGGGCTTTTCGCCGGGGGCGGATACGCCAAGTACGACGGCATCCTGGCCATGTACCACGACCAGGGGCTGGCGCCGTTCAAGAGCCTGTCGCCCGACGGGGTGAACTTCACGGCGGGGCTTTCGGCCGTGCGCACCTCGCCCGACCACGGCACGGCCTTCGACATCGCCGGGAAGGACAAGGCCGACCCGCAGTCGATGCGCAATGCGATCTATGCGGCCATCGACATCGCGGAGCACCGCCGCGCATGGGCCGAATGGACGCGCAATCCGCTGCAACGCGCCGAACGCGACCGCGGCGGCCGCGACGTCTCGGTCAAGGACCTGCCGCAGACCGAAAAGGAGGTTTGACAAAGACCCGAACAAAAACACCGGGCAACCCGGAGGCGTATTCCGTCTCGTAATTGTGGAAGCGCCGAAGGCCCCGAAAACTTAATTTATACAACAAAATGATCAAAATCACTTTTCCCGACGGCTCCGTACGTGAATATGCCAAAGGGACTACTGCGTATCAGATCGCAGAGAGCATCAGCCCTCGTTTAGCTGCTGACTCGCTCGCGGCCGCGGTAAACGGCGCGACGGTGGACATGACGCGCCCGATCGAAGAGGACGCTTCGGTCAAATTCTACAAATGGGACGACGAAGAGGGCAAGCACGCCTTCTGGCACACCTCGTCGCACCTGCTGGCCGAGGCTCTCGAAGCGCTCTACCCGGGCATCAAGTTCGGCATCGGCCCGGCCATCGAAAACGGCTTCTACTACGACGTCGATTCCCCGACGCCCATCACCGAGGCCGACCTGCCGACGATCGAAAACAAGATGGTGGAGCTGTCCCGCAACAAGGAAGCGCTCCTCCGCCGCGAAGTCCCCAAGGCCGAAGCGCTGAAGACCTTCACCGAGAAGGGCGACCAGTACAAGGTCGAACTGATCACGGACCTCGAAGACGGCACCATCTCCTTCTATACCAACGGTGCGTTCACGGACCTCTGCCGCGGCCCGCACATTCCCAACACGGGATATATCAAGGCCCTGAAACTTACGTCCGTGGCCGGAGCCTACTGGCGCGGCAACGAGAAGAACAAGATGCTGACGCGTATCTACGGCATCTCGTTCCCCAAGAAATCAATGCTCGACGAGTACCTCGCGATGATGGAGGAGGCCAAGAAACGCGACCACCGCAAGTTGGGCAAGGACCTCGAACTGTTCACTTTTTCGCAGCGCGTGGGCCAGGGCCTGCCGCTGTGGCTGCCCAAGGGAGCTGCGCTGCGCGACCGGCTGGAGCAGTTCCTGCGGGGCGTGCAGAAGGAGTACGGCTACCAGCAGGTGATCACGCCGCACATCGGCAACAAGGAGCTTTATGTCACCTCGGGCCACTACGCCAAGTACGGCAAGGACTCGTTCCAGCCGATCCACACCCCGATCGAGGGCGAGGAGTACCTGCTCAAGCCGATGAACTGCCCGCACCACTGCGAAATCTACCGCTCGAAACCCCGTTCGTACAAGGAGCTGCCCGTGCGTCTGGCGGAGTTCGGAACGGTCTACCGCTACGAACAGTCGGGCGAGCTGCACGGACTGACGCGCGTGCGCGGATTCACGCAGGACGACGCCCACCTGTTCGTTCGTCCGGATCAGCTTCTGGAAGAGTTCGAACGCGTGATCGACATCGTGCTCTATATCTTCAAGACGCTGAAGTTCGACAACTACACCGCCCAGATTTCGCTGCGCGACCCGAACAACAAGGAGAAATACATCGGTTCGGACGAGAACTGGGAGAAGGCCGAGTCGGCCATCATGCAGGCCGCCAAGGAGAAAGGCCTCACAACGGTCGTGGAGCTGGGCGAAGCGGCCTTCTACGGTCCGAAGCTCGACTTCATGGTCAAGGACGCCATCGGCCGCAAGTGGCAGCTGGGAACGATCCAGGTGGACTACAACCTCCCGGAGCGTTTCGACCTCACGTACAAGGGCGCTGACGACCGTCTCCACCGCCCGATTATGATTCACCGCGCGCCGTTCGGCTCGATGGAGCGTTTCGTGGCAGTATTGTTGGAGCATACGGGCGGCAAGTTCCCGCTGTGGCTCTCGCCCCAGCAGGTCGTGGTGCTCCCCATTTCGGAGAAGTTCAACGACTATGCCCAGAAAGTGTCGGAGTTCCTCAACCGCAGCGACGTGCGCACCGAGGTCGACGACCGCAACGAGAAAATCGGCCGCAAGATCCGCGACAACGAACTTAAACGCATCCCTTATCTGCTGATCGTCGGCGAGAAGGAAGAGGCCGAAGGGCTGGTTTCCGTCCGTGCGCAGGGCGAAGGCGACAAGGGACAGATGTCCCTGGAGGCGTTCCGCGACTTCATCGCCGGACTGGTCAAAGAGGAGATCGAGGCCAACAAGCTCGAAAAGAAATAAGCAAGGAATAACCGGGGCTTTCCGACAAAGTCCCCTCCGAGGAGGGGATTCAGGAGAGGGTAAAATTTACAAACGCGGCGCAGCCGCGAGGATTACCACTCTCGGAAGCCCGAAAGCAAGGAACAAAATTTAATTAACCATTTTAATACTTAACGATTATCGCAGCACCGAAACCATTCCCGCCGAGGCCGTTTACCCCCGGGAATAACAGACCAAGACCGGCAACAGGCAACAATCCCCGCTTCGGACGCAGGCCGCCCGAAAAGGAGAATCCCTACCGCATCAACGAACAGATCACGGTTCCCGAGGTGCGTCTGGTGGGGGACAACATTCCCCAGCCGCAGGTGATGTCGATCCGCGACGCACTGCGTCTGGCGGACGAGATGGAACTCGACCTGATCGAGATCTCGCCCAAGGCCGAGCCGCCCGTATGCCGCATCGCCGATTATCAGAAGTTCCTCTACCAGCAGAAAAAGAAGGCCAAGGAACTGAAGGCGAACCAGACGAAAGTCGTCGTGAAGGAGATCCGCTTCGGCCCGCAGACCGACGACCACGACTACAACTTCAAGCTCAAGCACGCGCAGAACTTCCTCAAGGAGGGGGCCAAGGTCAAGGCCTACGTCTTCTTCCGCGGACGTTCGATCGTCTTCAAGGAGCAGGGCGAAATCCTGCTGCTGCGCTTTGCCACGGACCTCGAAGAGTTCGCCAAGGTGGAGATGATGCCGAAGCTCGACGGCAAGAAGATGAACATGATGCTCGCGCCCAAAGTCAAGAAATAGCGACAAGGCGAGGGCAAAGCGAATGCCGAAGGCATAAATGCGAAAACAACGACTGCGGGGCGGATGCATCCGGACCGCGGGTTGTTGTTTTTGCGTTTACAGGCGACGGAACCGACGCTTCGGGAAGAGTCTCGTTTCAATTTTTTCATTACCTTTGGGGGCGTTACGCCCCTTTCAGAAGTCGAAACCTTTTGCCGAACCGGACACGATTCGGTTTTGGAATCGTCCGTTTTTTTTGGTAACTTTGCATGTAATGATCACCCCCGACGACATATTCCGCATTGCGGACGGAGCGGCCTTCGACGCCGCGGCGCTGGAAATATTCCGCCGCCAGGCCCGCGAATGCGCCCCCTACCGCGAATACCTCGCCCGGATCGGCGTCCGGACGGAGCATGTCGACACGCCTGAAAAGATTCCGTACCTGCCCATCGAACTGTTCAAGACGCATACGGTCTATTGCGGGGAGACTCCGCCCGAGGCGGTCTTCACTTCGTCGGCCACGACCGGAATGACGCCCTCGCGCCACCCGATGCGCTCGCTGGCGCTCTACGAGCAGGCGTTCCGCACGGCATTCCGCAACTTCTACGGCGACCCCGCCGGGTTGAGCCTCTACGCCCTGCTGCCCAATTACCTGCGGCGCAAAGGTTCGTCGCTGGTCTACATGGCCGACCGGCTGATCGCCGACTGCGGATCGGGCGGATTCTATCTGGATGACTGCGAAGGACTGCTGGCGGCGATGGAGCGCGACCCGAAGCCGAAAATCCTGCTGGGCGTAAGCTATGCGCTGTGGGACCTCGCGGAGCGGTACGCTCCGAAGCTCCGCGATACGGTGGTGATGGAGACGGGCGGCATGAAGGGTTACCGCGAGGAGATTCCCAAAGAGGAGTTCCACCGAATCCTCTGCGACGCCTTCGGGGTCGGGGAGATTCATTCGGAATACGGCATGGCCGAACTCACCTCGCAGGCCTATTCGCAGGGAGGCAACGTGTTCCGCTGCCCGGGCTGGATGCGCGTCACGGCACGCGACGTCAACGACCCGTTCGACCCGCTCCCGGCAGGCGCACGCGGCGGGCTGAACATCGCGGATCTGGCTTCCTGGTGGTCGTGCGCCTTTATCCAGACACAGGACGTGGGGCGCGTCGGCGCGGACGGCGCGTTCGTCATCGAAGGCCGTATCGACCATTCGGACATCCGGGGCTGCAATCTTCTGGTACAATGAAATGCCGGTTGAAATATCGGCAATGCATCGCAGCGCGGAATGCCGTTTCCACGGTGTTCCGCCGTGTTTGCAAATCCGCCCCACCCCTGACTCCCCGCCCGGGGCGGGAAGTTGAACGCCGCAAGCGGCAAAGTGTCGCGACGAACCCCTTTACAAATTATCAGACTCCATGAAAACCGTAGCATTCGTTCCCATCCGGCTCAACAGCCAGCGCGTCGCAGGCAAGAACCTCCGCCCGCTGGACGGATCGCCGCTGATGTGTCATATCCTGAAAACCCTGACTGAAGTGGAGGGCATCGACGAGGTCTACGTCTTTTGCAGCGACGAAGGCATCCGCGCGCTGCTGCCCGAGGGGGTCCGGCTGCTGCTCCGCGACCCGTCGCTCGACAGCGACACGACGCTCGGGCGGGAGATTTACGACAGCTTCACCGCCCGGGTCGGGGCCGACCTCTACATCCTCGCCCACGCCACCTCGCCGTTCATCCGCGCCGCGACCCTTGCCGATGCGCTCGGCAAAGTGCGTTCGGGCGAATACGACTCGGCGTTCAGCGCCGAAAAAATCCAGACTTTCGCCTGGTTCGAAGGCCGTCCGCTCAACTACGCTCTCGACAACATCCCCCGCACGCAGACCATCGAGCCGGTTTACATCGAGACCAGCGCCTTCTTCATCTTTTCGCGGGAGTTGTGGTGCGGCCGCGGCCGCCGCATCGGCGATCGTCCCTACATGGCCGTCGTGGACCGCATCGAGGGTTTGGACATCGACTACCCCGAGGACTTCGCCATGGCCGAAATCATCGCGGCGAGCCGGAACCTACCGGGATAAATAAAAGCCGATCCTGCGAACTCGCAGACTCGGAAGATTTTCGATTTGCCGGAGGCGAATCGGCAGGCCGCAGCTCCGCCTTGCGGAAGCCTGCTATTCCGCACGCTCCATAGCAGGCCACCGCGAGCAGCTGCCTGAAAACAGAGCCGAATTGCTGAAAAATGAGTCTTACGACCCTGCGAATTTTCAGAACCGCCCTTTTTCTATTTTCGCTCCCGCTCGTAGGCGTCGATCATCGACCCCCCGGTCCGGTTTATGATCCGCGCCCCGAGCGATCGGGCGTAATCGCGCAACGCCTCGTGGCCGCGGAACAGTTCGGCGACCTCGGCCAGATAAACGGCCATCGTATAGGGACGGTGCGGAACCTTCTGGAAGATCGGCTTCGGAACGGCCGGAGCGTCGTCGTAATAGTGCCTGTCGGCCCGGCAGAGACGGTTCTCGTCGTCGACCGACAGCCCGTCGAGCAACGTATGATCCACCCCATAGAGTTCCAGCGTCTTGTAGCCCAGCAGCAGGGCGACGTACTCGCACACCTGCACCACGGTCCCGAAATTGGCGCTTCCCAGACCGTGGCGGTAGAGCCAGAACTCCACGCTCCGGAACCCGCGGTAGACCTGCGTGTGGAACCGCACGATGCGGATATTGGGGTTGGGCAGCGCGGCACGGTAGTCGAACCGCTCGGGGTTGTAGTACTGCACGTAGAGGTTCATCGGCCACGTCACCTTTTCGGCAAGCGTGCGGTAGAGTTCCGCCACGCGGTCGCGGCAGACGCTGTCGCGGAAGAACATCGGATCGGAAAGCACGTAATAAGCCGGCCGGACCGTCGTAAAACGTTCGTCCAGCGCAAAGTAGTTGACCGCCATGACGTCCTTTGCCGTGTGTTCGCCCCGGGCGATCAGCCGCGGCAGGTCTTCGGCCAGCGAAGGGCCGTTGCCGAGGATCAGGACCGACGGCTTCGGCGCGCCGACCGTTCCGGCACGGCCGACGTAGTTGCGGAAATTCTCCTTCACGGCCATCACCGCAAAGTAAAACGCCGTCTCATAGAGGTTGCGCAGGAATCGGTCGGTTTTTTCGAATACGGTCATGGTACGGTTTTATTTGCAAAAGTAGCAAAAGATCAATATCTTCGCAACAAAACCCGGCAGAACAGATGTCAGAACCCACCATTTCGGTCGTCATACCCCTCTACAACAAGCAGCTGGAAATCGGCGCAGCCGTACGTTCGGTCCTGGCGCAGACCCGCCCCCCGCAGGAGATCATCGTCGTGGACGACGGTTCGACCGACGGCGGCGCGGAGGTCGTGCGTGCGATCGGCTCGCCGCTCGTAAGGCTCGTCCGGCAGTCCAACGCCGGGGTCTGCGCCGCACGCAACCGCGGCATCGCAGAGTCGACGGGCGAATACATCGCCCTGCTGGACGCCGACGACGCCTGGGAGCCGGGGTTTCTCGCCGAAATCGCCGCCATGATCCGCGAGTTCCCCGGCTGCGGACTCTACTGCACGGCGTTTTCAATAATAAGCCACGACGGGACCTATCCGGCCCCGACACCCTCCGAGCGGGGCGTCGTGGCGAATTTCTTCCGCGAATCGGCCCACCGCTACATCGCCATCCCGTCGGCCAGCTGCATCCCGCGGCGCGTGTTCGACACCGTGGGGCTGTTTCCCGAGGGCATGAAGATCGCCGAAGACCTCTACATGTGGATCAGGATCGCCCGCCGCTACGAAGTCTGCTTCTCGCCCGAACGGCTGGTCCGCTACTCGCGGGTGGCTTCGAACCGCTCGGCGGCAAGCTACACGCCCGAGAAGACCGTCCATTCGTTCGAGGAGCTGTACGACCCGCTGGCCCCCGAGGAGGACCGGGAGTTCGTGGCCCGCGCCGCACTGGGAAAAGCGCTTATCATCAGCGCCAAAGGCGGCACGAAGGAGGCCGCCCGCGCCGCCCGGTTCTTCGCCTGGACGCGGACCTACCGCCGCACGCTGCGCAAGGTCCGCGCCCTGAACGCCCTGCCCGCCGGCTGGCGCGGTCCCGTGATCCGGCTTTACAACGCGCTGGCCTGGCGCCTCGCCCGCAAAGGACTCTAATGCTCAAAATGATGAAATACCTCCTGCACACCCTTTCCTGCCTGCTGCTTTTCGCCGCGGGAACCTGCCTCGCGCAGACGCCCGGCCACACGCTGCGTTCGGGCGGCATCGACCGCACCTACCGCCTACACCTGCCCGAAGGGCTGCCCGACGGCGCACCGCTGGTCATTGTCCTCCACGGCTACGGAGGACAGGGCGACCCGGAACGGTTCGACATGAACCGCGTTGCCGACCGCCACGGTTTCGCCGTCTGCTACCCGCAGGGCGAACGCGACGGCCGCGGCAAGACGTGCTGGAACGTGGGTTACCCCTTTCAGGCCGATATGGCCGTCGACGACGTGCGGTTCCTCTCCGAACTGATCCGGCACCTTCAGAAAAAACATGGTTTAAGCCGCCGCAACGTCTTCTGCACGGGTATGTCGAACGGCGGGGACATGTGTTACCTGCTGGCCTCGCGCTGTCCGGAGACCTATGCGGCCCTCGGACCGGTCGCCGGGTTCATGTCCGTCGAAATCCTCCGTTCGGACCGCAATCCGCATCCGATTCCGCTGTTCGAAATCCACGGCACCGAAGACCGGACGACCCGCTGGGAAGGCGACCTCGGCAACGAAGGGGGCTGGGGCGCCTATGTCTCCGTCCCGACCGCGGTCGGCTACTGGGCCGCCAAGAACAAATGCCTCGCAGAGCGGGTCGACACCCTGCCCTCCCGCCCCGGCGGCTTGCAGGTCATCGCCCACCGCTACACGGAGGGCACGGACGGAAACGAGGTCTGGCTCTACGAGACCGTCGGCGGAAAGCACTCCTGGAAAGAGACGGGCGTAGACACGGGCGAAGAGCTGTGGAAGTTTTTCAGCAGATACGTCCGGTAAACGAAAAAGGGTTCCGAATCATCGGAACCCTTTTTCACTCTGCCGGGCGGCGTCAGTTCGAGAACGTCAGCCCGTCCTGCCCGGCGTCAATCGCGATCGGCTTCGAGCGGTCGACCTCGCCGGCAAGAATCCGCTTCGAAAGGTCGTTGACCACATAGCGCTGGATGACCCGCTTCACGGGACGTGCGCCATAGAGCGGATCGTAACCCGCCGAGGCGATCCATTCGCGCGCCTTGTCGCTGTACTCCAGCCGGATGCCGTTCTCCGAAAGCATCCTGCGCACGATGCCCAACTGGATGTCGACGATGCGTTCGATGTCCTTGTGCGTCAGCGGCTCAAACATCACGATCTCGTCGATACGGTTCAGGAACTCCGGTTTGAGCTGCTGTTTCAGCAGGTCGATCACCGCGAGGCGGGTCCGCTCGACAACCTCTTCGGGCAGCTTCCTGCCGTCGAAGGCCTCGGCGAAGTTATCCTGGATCACCTGCGAACCCATGTTCGAGGTCATAATGATGATCGTGTTGCGGAAATCCACCGTACGGCCCTTGTTGTCGGTCAGCCGGCCGTCGTCGAGCACCTGCAACAGGATGTTGAAGACGTCGGGATGCGCCTTCTCGATCTCGTCGAGCAGCACCACGGAATAGGGCTTGCGCCGCACGGCCTCGGTCAATTGGCCGCCCTCGTCGTAACCGACGTATCCCGGAGGCGCCCCGACAAGCCGCGACACGGCGTGCCGCTCCTGGTACTCGCTCATGTCGATACGCGTCATCATCTGGTCGTCGTTGAACAGGAACTCGGCCAGCGCCTTGGCCAGCTCGGTCTTGCCGACGCCCGTCGTACCGAGGAAGATGAACGAACCGATCGGCTTGCGGGGATCGTTCAGCCCGGCGCGCGAACGGCGCACGGCGTCGGAAATGGCCGCGATGGCCTGCTCCTGCCCGATGACGCGCTTGTGGAGTTCGTCCTCCATGTGGAGCAGTTTCTCGCGCTCCGAGGCCAGCATGCGCGTCACGGGAATGCCCGTCCAGCGCGACACCACCTCGGCGACGTCCTGCGCGTCGACCTCCTCCTTGATCATCGAACCGCTGGCCGAAGCGAGGCGGTACTCCTCCTGGAAAGCGGCGATCTCCTTCTCGGCCTCCTGAATCTTGCCGTAGCGGATTTCGGCCACCTTGCCGTAGTCACCCTGCCGTTCGGCCTGCCGGGCCTCGACTTTCAGCGACTCGATCTTATCCTTGTTGGCCTGAATCTTTTTGAGCAGATCGCGCTGGCCCTGCCACCTGGCACGCATCTCGGCGTCACGGGCCTTCAGCTCCTCGATCTCCTTGGTCAGGTGCTCGACGCGCTCCTTGTCCTTCTCGCGGCGGATGGCCTCGCGTTCGATTTCGAGCTGGCGGACCCGGCGGTCGAGCGTGTCGATCTCCTCGGGCACGGAGTTCATCTCCAGACGCAGCCGCGAGGCGGCCTCGTCCACCAGGTCGATGGCCTTGTCGGGCAGGAACCGCGAGGTGATGTAGCGCGTCGAAAGCTCGACGGCGGCCACGATGGCCTCGTCCTTGATCCGCACCTGGTGGTGGTTTTCGTAACGCTCCTTCAGGCCGCGGAGGATCGAGATGGCGTCCTCCTGCGAAGGCTCGTCGACCATCACCTTCTGGAAACGGCGTTCGAGGGCCTTGTCCTGCTCGAAGTATTTCTGGAACTCGTCGAGCGTCGTGGCTCCGATGGTCCGCAGCTCGCCCCGCGCAAGGGCCGGTTTGAGGATGTTCGCGGCATCCATCGCACCCGACGACTTGCCGGCGCCGACCAGCGTGTGGATCTCGTCGATGAAGAGCAGTATCTCGCCCTCGCTGGCCGTAACCTCCTGCACGACGGCTTTCAGACGCTCCTCGAACTCACCCTGGTACTTGGCGCCTGCGATCAGCGCACCCATGTCCAGCGAGTAGATGACCTTCGATTTCAGGTTCTCGGGCACGTCGCCGTCGATGATCCTGCGGGCAATGCCCTCGGCGATGGCGGTTTTGCCGACGCCGGCCTCGCCCACGAGAATCGGGTTGTTCTTCGTGCGCCGCGAAAGGATTTGCAGCACGCGGCGGATCTCCTCGTCACGCCCGATGACCGGGTCGAGTTTTCCCGAGCGCGCCTGCTCGTTGAGGTTGATGGCATACTTGCCCAGCGCGTCGAACTGCTGCTCGGAGGTCTGCGAATCGACCGTCGCACCCTTGCGGAAGGTGCGGATCGCCTCAATCAGCTCCTTTTCCGTCGCGCCGCTGCGTTTGAGGATGTCGGCGGCCTGCCCGCGCTCGGCCACGAGGGCCAGCAGCAGGTGTTCGACGGAGGCGTATTTGTCGCCGAAATTCTTCGTGAAGTCCACGGCGCGCTGGATCGCCTTCGAGGTGTCCTGCGCAAAGAACTGCTCGCCGCCGCCCTCGACGCGCGGCAGCGACGCCACGGCCCGGCCGACCTCGTCGCGCAGCGAACGTACATTCACTCCCACGCGCCCCAGCAGGAACGTCGAGAGCGAATCGTCCTCGCGGATCAGCACCGCGAGCAGGTGGAGCGGTTCGACAGCCTGCTGTCCCCGCTCCCGCGCCAGCGAGAGCGCCGCTTGCAGCGCCTCCTGCGCCTTGATGGTAAGAGTGTTGATGTTCATAATATGTAATTTTTAATTTTGAATTCTGAATTGTGAATTGAGCAAAACCCCTGCCAACTCCGAATCCAGGACATAGTGTCATTATTTGTCACAGAACAACTGCCAACAACCGCCAATTTGTCGTGCCGGAGCACGGCACATAATTTTTAATTCTTAATTTTTAATTCTTAATTCATATTTCGTATCTTTGCAACACTATGAGTGATTTCATCGTCAGCGCACGCAAATACCGCCCCGCGACCTTCCGGTCGGTCGTCGGGCAGAAACATATCACCTCAACGCTCCAGAACGCCATCGAGCGCGGCCAGCTGGCCCACGCCTATCTCTTCTGCGGTCCCCGCGGCGTAGGCAAGACCACCTGCGCCCGCATCTTCGCCAAGGCCATCAACTGCCTCGCACCCGACGGCGCCGAAGCGTGCAACGAGTGCGAATCGTGCCGCTCGTTCAACGAGGGACGTTCGCTCAACATCCACGAGCTGGACGCCGCGTCGAACAACTCCGTGGAGGACATCCGCACGCTGATCGAACAGGTGCGCATCATCCCGCAGGTGGGCCGTTACTCGGTGTTCATCATCGACGAGGTCCACATGCTCTCGACCGCGGCCTTCAACGCCTTCCTCAAGACGCTGGAGGAGCCGCCCGCCCACGCCATCTTCATTCTGGCGACCACCGAGAAGCACAAGATCATCCCCACGATCCTCTCGCGCTGCCAGATCTACGATTTCAACCGCATCCGCGTCGAAGATTCGGTCGAATACCTCAAATACATCGCCTCCCAGGAGGGCATCTCGGCGGACGAAGAGTCGCTGAACCTCATCGCGCAGAAGGCCGACGGCGGCATGCGCGACGCGCTGTCGATGTTCGACAAGGCCGTGTCGTTCTGCGGCACGGCGCTGGACTACCGCAACGTGGCCCAGACGCTGAACGTGCTGGACTACGACACCTATTTCAGCGTGACGGAGATGCTGCTCGCGGGCAACTACGTCGACGTGCTGGTGGCCTTCGACAGCGTGCTGTCGAAAGGCTTCTCGGGCCAGACCTTCATGTCCGGCATGAACCGCCATATGAGGGATCTCCTGATGGCCAGGCAGCCCGACACGCTGCGACTGATCGAAATGACCGGAACGCTGCTCGAACGATACCGGACGCAGGCGGGCGCCTGCAGTGTCGAGTTCCTGTTCGGAGCCATCTCCGTACTGACGGAACTTGACGGGAAGATCCGGCAATCGTCGAACCAGCGATTGCTTGTCGAGTTGGGCCTGATGAAAATCGCCGGACTCGGTCAAAAAAAAAATGACACCCTGACATCTTCCGGGGAGTATCCGCTTCCCGAACTGACACCCCGAACGGCGGCCGCGGCCGTCGCGGCGACGCCTGCGGCGCAACCGCAGCCCGACCCGGCGACCCGCCCCGGTCCGAATCCCGTTCCGGCGGCTCCGCAGCAATCCGCAGCGGTTCAACCCGGGCAGGCCTCACAACCGGCGTCCGCGCCGATTCCCGCCCCGGCTCCGCAGCCGGCCGCACCCCGGCCGGAAACGCCGGCGCAATCCGCAGCCGCCCCGGGACCCGCTCCCGCTCCGGCCGCACGGCCCGAAGCGTCCAAACCCGCGCCCCAGCCCGTGCGGAGGCCGCTGATCTCGGGAACCTCCCTTTCGGAACTGCTCGCCTCGGCGGGCAGCAATCCGGACGAGGAGCCTTCCGAACAGGAAACGGCCGAACCGGAGGTCGCGACGATCGACCCCGAGTGCGAACGGAAACTGGAACGCGCCCGGGAAAAGATCCTGAACCTCATCCGGGAACGACGTCCGCGGTTCGTCCCGGCCTTCGAACTGATGAGGGTGCAGGGCAACACGATCTCGCTGAGCGTGCCGACGAGCGAACTGCGCGAAGAGATACTCCGCAGCAAGACAGGGATGCTGATGCGCATCGCCGAACTGGCGGGCATCACGGGAGCGATCGAACTGGAAGTGGTCGTCAACGAGGAAATTCGGGCCGCACGCCCGATCAAACTCGAAGACCGGGTGAAATACATGACAGAAAAGAATCCGCTGATCGCGGAACTCCGCAAAGCATTGGATTTGGAAGTAGAGTAACCCGCTTAAAAAGCGGGATTTATGGGCGATGGAGCGTCAGACGGAAGCAGATTCCGAACTGCGCTTCCACCGAAAAACAAAGTGAAAATTAAATAACGCAATAATGGCAACAAAGAATTTCATCGAAGAACTCGAATGGCGCGGCATGATCCACACGATCATGCCCGGAGCAAAGGAACAACTCGAAAAAGAACAGACGACGGCTTACCTGGGCATCGACCCCACGGCCGACTCGCTGCATATCGGCCACCTGGTGGGCGTGATGATCCTCAAGCACTTCCAGATGTGCGGCCACCGTCCGCTGGCCCTCGTGGGCGGTGCGACGGGCATGATCGGCGACCCCTCGGGCAAATCGCAGGAGCGCAACCTGCTCGACGAAAAGACCCTGCGTCACAATCAGGAGGCGATCAAACGCCAGCTGGCCAAACTGCTCGACTTCGACTCCGACGCCCCGAACGCCGCCGCGCTGGTCAACAACTACGACTGGATGAAGGAATTCACGTTCCTCGATTTCATCCGCGACATCGGCAAGTGCATCACCGTCAACTACATGATGGCCAAAGACTCCGTGAAGAAACGCTTCAACGGCGAGGGCGACGGCATGTCGTTCACCGAATTCACCTACCAGCTGGTTCAAGGCTACGACTTCCTGCACCTCTACGAGACGATGAACTGCAAAATCCAGCTGGGCGGCGCCGACCAGTGGGGCAACATCACCACCGGCACGGAGCTGATCCGCCGCAAGCTGGGCGCAGAGGCCGAGGCCTTCGGCATCACCTGCCCGCTGATCACCAAGGCCGACGGCACGAAATTCGGCAAGACCGAGAGCGGCAACGTATGGCTCGACCCGCGCTACACATCGCCCTACAAGTTCTACCAGTTCTGGCTCAACGTCAGCGACGAGGACGCCAAACGCTACATCAAGATCTTCACGCTGCTCGACCGTGAGACCATCGACGCACTCATCGCCGAGCACGACGCGGCTCCCCACCTGCGCGTATTGCAGAAACGGCTGGCCGAGGAGATCACCTGCATGATCCACTCGCGCGAAGAGTACGAAAAGGCCGTCGAGGCCTCGGCCATCCTCTTCGGCGGCGCCACGTCGGAGGCTCTGCACCGTCTCGACGAGCAGACCCTGCTGCAAGTGTTCGAAGGCGTGCCCCAGTACCGCGTGGCCCGCACGGAACTCGCGGCCGGCATCCCGTTCGTGGACCTCTGCGCCGAGAAAAGCGACATCTTCGCCTCGAAAGGCGAGTGCCGCAAGCTGGTACAGGGCGGCGGCGTGTCGCTCAACAAGGAGAAGCTGGCCGACGCGATGCGCCCGGTGACCGACGCGGACCTAATCGCGGGCAAATACCTGCTCGTGCAGCGCGGCAAGAAGAACTATTACCTCGTGATCGCCGAATAGGATGGAATACCGGATCGTTCTCCAGCGCATGGAGTTCCGGGCGCTGCACGGCTGCTACGAACTCGAACGGAAGGTCGGCAACCGCTTCACGGTCGACCTGGAGATCACGGCCTGCCTGGGCGACGCGGCCGCCGAGGACAGCGTCGAACAGACGGTCAACTACCTCACGGTCTACGAAGTCGTCTCGCTCCAGATGCGCATTACCCAGCGCACGATCGAGCGCGTGGCGATGAACATCATCGAGGCGGTCTACGCCTCGTTCCGGCAGGTTCGGCACGTAAAATGCACCGTCTCGAAACTGGCGCCCCCGCTCGGCGGCAAACTGGAGAAAGTGAGCGTCGTACTGGAGAAATAGAAAACTGCGCGCACGCGGCTGCGTGCGCGCAGTTTTTCAAATAGAACCGATATATGCATCATTCACACGGCCGCGCAACGCTGGGCGGCAAATTGAGCGCCGTGCTCGTCGCGGCCGGAAGTTCCGTGGGGCTGGGAAATATCTGGCGGTTCCCCTATGTCGCCGGAGACAACGGCGGCGGAGCTTTTCTGGTGATTTACATTCTCTGCGTCCTGCTGCTGGGACTGCCCATCATGGTGGCCGAATTCTCGGTCGGGCGCGCCTCGCACCGCAATGCCGTGGGAGCCTACCGGGCGCTCGACCCCAAGTGGAGTTTCCTGGGCTACAACGGCGTCGTGGCGGCGTTCCTGATCCTGGGCTTCTACTTCGTGGTGTCGGGATGGACCGCCGAATACATGGTTCACTCCGTGACGGGAAGCCTTGCCCGGTACACCACCGCCGACGAATACAAGAGCGTTTTCGAGAATTTCATCCAGAACCCGTGGCGGCCCGTGCTCTACACCGCGCTGTTCGTGCTGGCCACGCACTTCGTCATCGCGACGGGCGTGCAGAAAGGCATCGAACGCTCGGCAAAGGTGCTGATGCCCCTGCTGTTCGTCATCCTGATCGCACTGTCGATCCACTCGCTGCTGATGCCCGGCGGCGAGGAAGGGCTTCGGTTCCTGTTCCGGCCCGACTTCTCGAAGGTGACGCCCTCGACGGTGCTCGTGGCGCTGGGGCAGGCCTTCTTCTCGCTCTCGATCGGCATCGGCACGATGGTCACCTACGCCTCCTACTTCAAACCCGATACCAACCTGCGCCACACGGCGCTCAACGTCACGATCCTCGACACACTGGTAGCCGTGCTGGCCGGCGTGGTGATCTTCCCGGCGGTGTTCAGCGTGGGCATCGAACCCTCGTCGGGACCGTCGCTCGTATTCATCACCCTGCCGGGCATCTTCAACTCGATGCCGCTGAGCATGGTCTGGTCGTCGGTATTCTTTCTGCTGCTGGTCGTTGCGGCGCTCACCTCGACCATCTCTTTACACGAAGTCATCACGGCCTACATGCACGAGGAGTGGCACATGAGCCGGCGGGCCGCCGCATGGTCCACGACCGGAGCCTGCATGGCGCTGGCCGCCGTGGCATCGCTGTCGCTGGGCGTTCTGAAGGGATGGAACATCTTCAGACTCACGATTTTCGACTCGCTCGACTACCTCACGGCCAACATCCTGCTCCCCGCCGGCGGATTTTTCACCTGCATTTTCGTCGGCTGGCGCCTCGACCGGAAAATACTCAAGGCCGAAATCAGCAACAACGGCACGCTGAAATTCCGTATCTACGGGGTGTTCATCTTCCTCGTGCGCTACGTCTGCCCGGCGGTGCTGCTACTGATCTTCCTGGATAACCTGGGCCTCTTTTAGCGGCCCGCACCGATCAGAACGAAACCCAAAACCTACCGAAACCATGAAACGATTCATTGTCCTGCTGCTCGTCTGCTGCCTCGGCGCAGCCGTTACGGCCCGCCCGATCCGGGGCACGGTCAAATGCGCCGGGACGCCGGTCTCCGGCGTCACCGTCACGGACGGCCACTCCTTCACCGAAAGCGGCGCCGACGGAACTTTCACCCTCGACGCCGACGACGACGCACTGTTCATCAGCATCGTAACCCCTTCCGGCTACCTGGCCCCCATGGAGCAGGACATCCCGCAATTCTTCCGGCCCTACGCCGCTTCCACGAAGCGTTACGATTTCGAGCTGCGTCCGTGGCCGGCCACGGGCGAGGTTTACGAATTGCTGGCGATCGGCGACCCGCAGCCCAAAACCGCGGCGCATTTCGACCAGCTCCGAACCGAGATCATCCCCGAACTGCGACGCGCGACCGCCCTCGGAAAGCAACGGGGCACGGCACAGGCGGCGCTGCTGCTCGGCGACATCGTCTGGGACTCTCCGGAGCTGTTCGCCGGCGTCCGCGAGCAGTTCGCATCGCTCGGAATACCGGTCTACGGCGTGATCGGCAACCACGACCACGACCGGAACAAATACACCGACCGGGAGGCCACGGAGAACTACCGGAACCATTTCGGCCCCACCTACTACGCCTTCGACATGGGACGGACCCACTACATCGTCCTCGACGACATCGTCTACCACGGAGCGAAGAAATACGACGAGCAGATCGACTCGCTGCAACTGGCCTGGGCCGCGGAATACGCCCGGCGGCTGCCCGCCGGGTCGCGCGTCTGCGTGGCCATGCACGCCCCGGCCATGAAGGCCTGGAAAGGCAATCAGGTCATGGAGTCGGCCGCCAGGCTGATGGACGCCTTCGCCGGCCACGAACTGCATTTCATCACGGGACACACGCACGTCAACTCGAACTACGACATCCGCGAAGGAGTGGTGGAGCACAACGTGGCACAGATCTGCGGAAATCTGTGGTACGACCCGATCAACAAGGACGGCACGCCCAAAGGCTACCAGCTCTTCCGCGAGTGCGGCGGAGAGTTCTCGTGGGAGTACCGGAGCCTCGGGTCTCCGGCCGTACGGCAACTGCGGGTATGGCAGCCCGGGCAGGTGGAAGCGTTTCCCGGAAGCGTCGTGGCCAAAATCTGGAACTGGGACCCCTGCTGGACCGTCGTCTGGTACGAGGACGGCCGTTACCGCGGCGCAATGCAGCGCATCCAGATCATCGACCCCGACTATGCGGCGCATCTCGACTCTCTGAAAAACGCCGGGCGGAAACTCGCCAAATCGCAGCATCCCCGCATCTCGGACTTCTATTTCAAAGCGCGTCCTTCGGCTTCGGCACAGACGATCGAGGTAGTCGCCACGGACCGTTTCGGACGCCGCTATTCGGAGCGCATCACGCTCGAAAAGGCCCAATGACCGGCCGAAGCGGCGACAGCTGAACAAGTCCGGGCGAGCGGCGGGAACGGATCAGACGAACGAACGCCGGACAGCAAAAGAACGAGGCGGATGGAATGTACTTCGGTACTGTCCATCCGCCTCGTTTAAAGGATGTGCGAAAGATCGCCGCCAGAAAGCGGCAATCAGTTGATATTGCGCCGGTCGGGTTCGTGGTCGGGCGAAGCCGCCTCCATGTCGATCTGCAACTTCACCATGTTGATGGCCGTGGCCGCAGCCTCGTCGCCCTTGTTGCCGTGACGGCCGCCGCAGCGGTCGAGGGCCTGCTGCATGTCGCCCACCGTCAGCACGCCGAAAGCGATGGGCATGTTCCACTGGATTTGCAGCTGCGTAATGCCCTGCGTCACGCCCTGACAGATGAAATCGAAGTGGCGCGTGTCGCCCTGGATAACGCATCCGAGAGCGATGACGGCGTCCACGTCGGTATACTCCGCGAAGAACTGCGCGCCGAGCGAAAGCTCGAACGTGCCCGGGACATATTTGACCTGAATATTCATATCGGGGCACCCGGCGGCACGCAGCGTGCGCACGGCTCCCTCCAACAGGGCCTCGGTGACCTCGCGGTTCCACTCGGCCACGACGATACCGAACCGCATGTCAGCGGCCGAAGGCAGGGGTGAGTCGAATTTGGAAAGGTTGTGATTCTTGGTCGCCATCGTCTTTCGCTATTTGATGCTGCCGAGCAGCTTTTCCGCATCGCGGGCCTCCATCGAGGCGGGATACGAAGTCAAAATCTCTTCATAGAAAGCCGCGGCTTTCTGCTCATTGCCCTGCGCCTGCTCCGCAAGACCTGCCTTGCGCAGGTACATCGGGGCCGTCAGGTTGTTGTCGGCGGCCTTCACGGCCTTCTCGTAGAACTTCACCGCCCTGGCGTAGTCCTGCTGCTCAACGGCGATATCGCCCTGCAAACCGTAGTTCTGTGCGTTGATCAGCTCCCCGGGGATACCTTTCAGCTGCGAGAACTTCGCCAGGTATTTGGCGGCGTTCTCCAGATCGCCCGTACGCAGGTAGCAGATGCCCGCATAATGCTTGGCGAGGTTGCCCGAAGGCGTCGAGCCGTACTTCTCGATCACGTCGAGGAAACCGGCCGCGTTGTCGTCGCCCAGCAGCGCCGTCTCGAAATCGGGGTTCTCGCCTTCGAAACGGTTCTGCGCCTCGGCGATCATCTCGGCGGCCTTCGTGGCGCGGGGCTGGAGGATCAGCGAGCGGTAGCCGAAAACGAGGGCTGCGAGGACGAGCAGACCGAGGAAAACGTAGGACATCGTCCGGCCGTTCCTCTCGAAAAACAACTCCGTTTTGTTCATTGCTTCGCCGAGGGTTTCCTGCTCGGCGACGTTCTGCTTTGCCATATTGCTTATTGTGTTATTAGTTTATAATTCATACGATAGTTTGCAAAGATACAAAACTATTCACAATGTGCAATGTCGTGTCCGGATTTTTTGTATTTTTGTCCTATGCATCTGAAGAAAATAGCGCTGCTGAATTTCAAAAACATCTCCCAGGAGGAACTCGCGCTGTGCCCCGGCATCAACTGCCTGGTGGGCGACAACGGCGCGGGCAAAACCAACGTCGTGGACGCCGTTTACTACCTCTCGATGTGCAAGTCGTCGCTGCCGATGACCGACGGGCAGAGCATCCGCCACGGCGCCGACTTCTTCCTCGTCGAAGGGACCTATGCGAGCGATGCCGGCAAGCGGGAAACCATCGTGTGCAGCTTCTCGCGCAAGGGCGGCAAGGTGCTCAAGCGCAACGGCAAGGAGTACGAACGGCTTTCGGACCACGTGGGACTGATTCCCGCGGTGATCGTGTCGCCGGCCGACAGCGCGCTGATCTCGGACGCCGCCGACGAGCGCCGACGCTATCTCAACGCCTTCATTTCGCAGCTGGACCGCGCCTATCTCGGTTCGGTGATGCGTTACAACGCCGTGCTGGCCGAACGCAACCGCCTGCTGAAAACCCGGCCCGACGAAACCATGCTCCAAATCTACGACATGCAGCTGTGCGAACACGGCAAGGCCATCCACGCCCGGCGGCAGGAATTCGCCGAGCGGCTGCAACCCGTGGCCGCGGCCTATTACAGCATCCTCTCGGGCGACCGGGAGCAGATCGAACTGCACTACAAATCGGAGCTGAACGACCGTCCGTTCGAGGAGATACTGCTCGATGCGCGGCAGAAGGACATCGTCAACGAATTCACGACGGCAGGCATTCACCGCGACGACCTGGTGCTGAAAATCGGAGGTTATCCCCTGCGCAAATACGGGTCGCAGGGACAGCAGAAATCCTTCCTGATCGCCCTCAAACTGGCGCAGTACGCCGTCGTCGCCCAGACGAAGGGCGAACGCCCGATCCTGCTGCTGGACGACCTGTTCGACAAGCTCGACGCCGGGCGGGTCGAACAGTTGATCCGGCTGGTCTCGGACAACACCTTCGGGCAAATCCTGATCACCGACTGCAACCCGACACGCCTGAAACGGATTCTCGACAAGGCGGGCGGCGACTACACGCTCTTTTCAGTCGCCGAAGGCGCCGTGACGCAGGAGCGGGCCGCGACGGAAGATCCGGCGGAAGGCCCGGCCGGGAATGCAGCTGAAAACGCCGCAAACACCCCGGAGAACGCCTCGGAAAATGCAACGGAAGATTCCGCGAAAGGCGCGGAAAAAGAGCGATCCGTACAACCCGAATCAACCGACGAACAGCCATGAGACGAACCAAAACCATGCTGATGGGCGACCTGCTGGAGGAGTTTTTCAAACGCCCCTACATCGCCGCGAAAGTCGCCGAAGGCAAACTGCCGGACACATGGCGCGAGATTGTCGGCGACCGCGCCGCGGATGTCACCACCGAATTGCGGCTCGAAAAGCACATCCTGTACGTACGCATACAGTCGAGCGTCCTGCGCTCGGAACTTTTCTACCAGCGCGAGGCGCTCAAGGAGGAGATAAACCGCCGTTCGGGCGTACGGCTCGTCAACGCCGTCATCATCCGGTAAGTCCGGGTTCGGCAAAAAAGCATACCTTATATAATATATATGAAAAAAGATGCTCCTCGAAAAGGAGCATCTTTTTTCATATGGCGGGAAGGTTCCATTCGCCCTCCCCAATACGGCCCGGCCTTATTTGATGATCACGGCGCGGTTGGCCTTCTGGTTGTTCTCGTAAACATTGGCTGCGTTGCCCTTGCCTTCGTAGGTCAGCTGTTTGGGGTTCACGCCGCATTTTACGAGGAAGTCGTAAACGCTCTTGGCGCGGTTCTCGGCAACGCGCTTGTTGCCTGCCGCCGTACCCGTCTGCTGGTCGGCGTGGCCCTCGATCTTGTAGACCCGGTCTTTCGGACCGCTCTTGATCAGGTCGGCCATCAGTTCGAGGCGGGTCTTCTCCTTCGGCGTCAGCTTCGACATGCTGTAATCGTAGAAAATGATCGAAGTCGGGCTGAGGGTGTTCACCTTCTGTGCGGCAGCGGCCTCGGCGGCGGCTTTGGCAGCAGCAGCGGCGGCAGCGGCTTTAGCGGCGTCGGCCTCGGCCTCGGCAGCCTTCAGTCTGTTGGCCAGATCCGCATTCTCCGACCGGGCGGCTTCGAGGGCGGAATTGCCCGCAGCCACTGCATTCTGGAAAGCACGGATGTCATCGGCCGTATAGCCCGGAACGCCGCGCTCCCAGCCACGCTGGTTGAAGCGGTAGGTGATACCAGCCGTAGCGGAAAGTCCGGCCAGATAAGAACCGTTCATCTCCGCAGGGCAAATATCCGACTTGGCGAGCAACCCCTTGAGTTCGATATTGAAATCGAATGCGGGCGACAGGCGGAACTTGCTGAGCAGACCCGCCGTGAAGGCGAAGTCCTGACGCGAACCGGATGCATTCTCACGCTGGCTACGGTCCGTGAAGTTCGAAGCCATGTAACCGAAACCGGCGAACGGCACGGCATACCACGCACGGTCGGCACGGTAACCGCCGATCCAGTTCGAGGCGTTAACCATGAAATCCAAGTGTCCGAACATGTACGGCCACGTCATCTTGCCGATCTGGGAATCGAAATTGTTGAACCATCCGCCCTGCAATTGAGCGCGCATACCGAAGACCGGATGCACCCACTTCGTCACCGACAGGTTGCCCTCGAAACCGAAACGGTCGCCCCAAGAGCCGGAGTTACCGCCGTTGGAGAAGGCTGTGCCGGTTCCGAAACCGGCCGAAACCTCCCAATTATCCCAGAATCCGTTCGACACGAATCCGGCAACGCTCGGCTTCTTCGGCGTTCCTTCGGCAAATGCGGCAGAGGCGAAAGCCACGAGCAAAAAAGTCAAGAAAATCTTTCTCATAATATTCATCTTTAATACGTCTTACATACTTGTCGTAAAAGTACACAATTTTTTCACAAAAACCATTCAAATCCGGTCAAAAAAACAGAAAAAAGAGGGCTTCAAAATGTAAAAAGCCCCAAATGCCTGGGCATTGGGGCTTTTTAGAACACAAATCAGGTGGAAACAAACATCAGCCGCACTTGGAATAGCCGCACGACATGCAGGTCAGACAGCCGTTCTGATAGGCCATATTCTCCTGTCCGCAGCTCGGGCATTTACCCTTGGATTTCGTGCCGTCGACGATATACTGTTTCAATGCACGGCACACGCCGGTCTTCCACGTGTTGATCGACTCGCTGTCCAGATGCAGGGACTCGATCAGCGACACGGTCTTCTCGATCGGCATGCCGTGACGCAGCACGCCCGAAATGAGCTTGGCGTAGTTCCAGAACTCTTCGTTGAACAGACGCGAAATGCCGCCGATGGTGTTCGTATAACCGTAACGGTCGGTGTACTGGAAATCATAGCGTTTCGTACCGTCCGCCTCGCGGACCTTGATGATGAAGCCCTTCTTGATCTTCGGGGGAATGAACATGGCGTCCTCCTCGATCTTACCCGTGAAGACCTCGTAGGGACGCCCGCCCTGCAAGCCCACGAAGGCGATCCAGTCCTCCGTGCCGTTCTTGAACCGCACGATGTCGGCAGGAATCGACTTGGGACGCTTCTGCACCTCGCCGGGATGCTCCTCGCACTTCTTCCGGCTCTTGGAGTTCTTCTCCAGCAGCACGCCGTCGCGGCAGCCGTCGCGGTAGACCGTGACGCCCTTGCAGCCGCACTCCCAAGCCGTGCGGTAAACATCGGCCACCAACGCCTCCGAGACGTTGTTCGGCAGGTTCACCGTCACCGAGATCGAATGGTCCACCCATTTCTGGATGGCGCCCTGCATCTTGACCTTGGCCACCCAGTCGATGTCGTTGGCCGTGGCGCCGTGGTAGGGCGACGCGGCGACCCACTCGTTCAGTTCGGCGTCGGAGATCGTCGCCAGCTTCGACGTGTCGTATCCGCTGGCTTCCAGCCATTTGACGAAATTATGATGGTAAACGTTGTACTCCTGGAACTTTTCGCCCGTTTCGTCCTCGTAATCGACGTGGGTGTCCACGTCCGAAGGATTGATCTTGCGGCGGCGCTTGTAGACGGTGCGGAACACCGGCTCGATGCCCGAAGTGGTCTGCGACATGAGCGACGTGGTTCCCGTGGGCGCGATGGTCAGCATGGCGATATTGCGGCGGCCCACCTTCGCCATCTCCTCGTAGAGCGCCGGATCGGCCTCGCGGATACGGGCGATCATCGGGTTGTTCACCTCCTTCGCGGCGTCGTAAACCGGGAAGGCGCCGCGCTCGGCGGCCATCTTCACCGAAGCGCCGTAAGCCGCCAGAGCGAGGCACTTCTGCACCTCGACGGCGAAGTCGATCGCCTCCTGCGTGCCGTAGCGCAGACCCAGCGCGGCGAGCATGTCGCCCTCGGCCGTGATGCCCAGACCCGTACGGCGGCCCTTCCGCGCCATTTCGCGGATCTTCTTCCAAAGCTCCAGCTCCACGCGGCGCACATCCAGGTCTTCGGGGTCGGCGGCGATCTTCCCGATGATCTGTTCGACCTTTTCCAGTTCGAGGTCGATGATGTCGTCCATCATGTGCATCGCCTTGTATACGTGGTCCCTGAACTTGTCGAAATTGAACTTCGCATCGGCCTTGAACGGGTTGTCCACATAGCTCAACAGGTTCATCGCCAGCAGGCGGCACGAATCGTAGGGACAGAGCGGAATCTCGCCGCAGGGGTTGGTCGAAACCGTCACGAAACCCTCGTCGGCATAGCAGTCGGGAATGCTTTCGCGGATGATCGTATCCCAGAACAGCACGCCCGGTTCGGCAGACTTCCACGCGTTGTGGATGATCTTCTCCCAGAGTTTCCGGGCGTCGATGTCCTGCTCGTATTTGGGGTTGTCCGACTTGATCGGGAACTGCTGGTGGTATTTCTTCCCGGCGAGGGCCGCACGCATGAAATCGTCGTCGATCTTGATCGAGACGTTAGCGCCCGTCACCTTGCCCGTGTCGACCTTGGCGTCGATAAACCGCTCGGCGTCGGGATGCTTGATCGACAGCGACAGCATCAGCGCGCCGCGCCGCCCGTCCTGCGCCACCTCGCGCGTCGAGTTCGAGTAACGCTCCATGAAGGGCACGATGCCCGTCGACGTGAGTGCCGAGTTGAGCACCGGGCTGCCCGTGGGGCGGATGTGCGAAAGGTCGTGGCCCACGCCGCCGCGGCGTTTCATCAGCTGGACCTGCTCCTCGTCCATGCGGAAGATGCCGCCGTAGGAGTCGGCGGGGTTCTTATGGCCGATGACGAAGCAGTTCGACAGCGACGCCACCTGGAAATTGTTGCCGATGCCGGTCATCGGGCCGCCCTGCGGAATGACGTAACGGAAATGGTCGAGCAACGCGAAAACCTCCTCCTTCGGGAGCGGGTTCGGGTATTTTTGCTCGATGCGTTCGATTTCGGAAGCGATGCGCTCGTGCATCTCGCGCGGCGATTTCTCGTAGATGTTTCCGAAAGAGTCCTTGAGGGCGTACTTGCTGACCCACACCGTGGCGGCGAGGTCGTCCCCGTCGAAATACTTCTTCGACTCGGCAACCGCATCGTTGTAATTGACCTTCTGCGGCGTGTCGGCTTTGGTGGCTTTTGACATAACTATTTTCAGACTATTATTTCTATATTTTCAGATTTCAGGCGTCACGGCGGGCAAAACCCGGTTCTACAAAATTGCGGCTTTTCCGGATAAAAAGCCAGCATGAAGAGCCAAACTTATTCACAAAATATCTACAAAAGAGCAAAAGGCACGCCCCAGATACCCGGAGCGCGCCTTCGGTCCGAAGGCGGGATTATTTCACCGCCACGGCGTCGATTTCGACCAGCGCGCCCATCGGCAGCGCCGCGACCTGGTAGCACATGCGCGCCGGCATCTCCGAGGTGAAGAACTCCGCATAGACGGCATTCATGGCGGCGAAATCGCCGATCGACTGCAACAGGACCGTGGTTTTCACCACGTCGGAATAATCGTATCCGGCTTCGCGCAGGATATGGCCGAGGTTCGTGAGCGACCGGCGCGTCTGGGCCTCGATGCCTTCGTCCATCTTTCCGGACGCGGCGTCGATCGGGAGCTGTCCCGAAACATAGAGCGCGCCGCCGGCCTCGACGGCCTGCGAATAGGGACCCACGGCCTTGGGCGCATGGGGAGAAGCGATGATGGTTTTCATAAAAAATTATCTTGAAATTATTTAAGCCTTCGTGCTTCCAACCGCCGTACTCGCAGCCTCTGGCCGCATGTACAGGCCCGACCCTCCCTTGAATCCACGCCGAAGCGGGGACTTATATCCGCCTGCGGCGGAAATATCGGGTCCGGAAGTTGTACAAAGGTATAATTAATTCCCTATATTTGCCATATGATCCAAATGGAAAAACGATGAAGATTTTACTGAAAATTGCGATAGTCGCTGTCGCTGCGGCCTTTATGGCCGGATGCTGCAACTGCCGCTCCTACCAGAAAAAGACCCGCCGCCCGCTGGCGGGCACCGAGTGGCAGCTGATCCAGCTCGGCGGCAAGGCGGTCAAACCCGAGGAGGGCAAATTCACCGTCACGCTGCTCGCCGAAGGCAACCGCCTGACGGGCGTCGGGGCCTGCAACCGCCTGACGGGCGCCTACAAGACCGACGGGAAACGCACGCTGAAGATCGGGCCTCTGGCCGCGACGATGATGGCCTGCCCGGGCATGGACGAGGAGGACGCCTTCACCAAAATGCTCGAATCGGTGACCCATTACGACATGGACGGCCCGATGCTGCTGCTGTTGAGCGACGGCGAACTGCGCGCCGTGTTCCAGGCCAGGCCATGACGTTCCGGGGTCTGATCGGCGCCTGCGTCCTGCTCACCGCCCGACAGCAAGTTGTCCGCCGAAGCGGTCCGGGCGCTTGAAAGCTCCCCGCGCTGGAAGCCGGGAGAGCTGCACGGACGAAAGGTTCCCGTGGAAATCACAATTCCCATGGACTTCCGCTCGTCCAATTAAAAAAGGGCCGGATACATCCGGTCCTTTTCAGTTTTGCATTGCCCGCTATTTCAGGTGCGGATTCAGGCGGCCCCACTCGCCGACGGGAGGCAGAATGCCCATCGCGATCACCTCGTCGCGCAGTTTGCAGAGGTGTTCGTAACTCTCCGTCAGTTTTTGGCGCTCCCCGGCCGTGCCCTGCACGTTCTTATACGACACGCCCTCCTTCGTGATGACGGTCTCCATCGCCATGAGGATATGCTTGAACTCGTCGTTGTGGACGAATACGCCGGCGGGATAGGTGAACGGCTTGCCGCCCATCGCCGCCGCGATCATCGAGATCGAGATATAGGCCGGACTCTGGAACGACGAACGGCCGCGCAGGTCGATGATGTGCTTGCCGCCCTGGATCACCCGCTGTTGCAGGTCGGCCCAGTCGCCCTCGGGCATTTCTTTGCCGATCAGCTCCGAAAGGGGCCGTCCGGCGACGAGCGTCGTCGAGGCGAAGACCGCCATCTGCTCGCCGTGGCCGCCGTAGGTGCGGCAGTTGCGGATTTCGTCGGGCGAGATTTTGAAATATTTGGCCAGTTCCGAACGCAGGCGCGTGGAGTCCAGCGCCGCGAGGGTCGAAACCTGCGAAGGCTTCAGCCCCGCATAGATCAGCGTGATCAGTCCCGTGATGTCGGCCGGATTGAAGACCACCACGACGTGCTTCACGTCCGGACAATAGGACTTGATGTCCTTGCCGAACTGTTCGGCGATCTGGGCGTTGCCTTTCAGCAGATCCTCGCGCGTCATGCCCGCCTTGCGGGCCGCGCCGCCCGACGACACGACGTAAGCCGCATCGGTCAGCGCCTCGCGGATGTCGGTCGTCCACGTGATGTTCGCCCCCTCGAAGGCGCAGTGGTAAAGCTCCTCGGCCACGCCCTCCAGCGCCGGTTCATACGGATCGTAGAGGCAAATGTTCGGCGTCAGGCGCATCATCAGCGCCGTCTGCGCCATGTTCGAGCCGATCATGCCGGCCGCACCCACGATGGTGAGTTTCTCGTTCGTTACAAAGTCCATAGTGTTGTTATTTTATTGAAACCACAAATTCGTCCCCTAAAACCCGCCTCCCGAGCGGGCCGGCTACTCGATCTCCCGGCGGTTCATCAGCGCGTGGGTGATCGTCAGTTCGTCGACATACTCCAGTTCGTCGCCGAAACCGATACCGCGCGCGATCGACGTAACTTTCAGCCCCGGGAACTGCCGCAGGCGGTTCATCAGGTAGAAAAGCGTCGTCTCCCCTTCGACCGAAGTCGAGATGGCGAGGATCACCTCCTTCACCCCGCCGCGGGCGATCCGTTCGCACAGCAGGTCGATCTTCAGGTCCGAGGGCGAGATGCCCTGCATGGGCGAGATGACGCCGCCCAGCACGTGGTACATCCCCCGGTACTGGCGCGTGTTCTCGACCGACAGCACATCGGCCACCTGCTCCACGACGCAGATCGTCGCATGGTCCCGTTCCCGGTCGGCGCAGATCGGACACACCTCCTCGTCGGAGAGGTTGTTGCACTGCGAACAGTAGCGGATCTCGTTGCGGAACCGGTCGATGCTCTCCGTCATCTCGGCCACCGAATCCCGCTCCATGCGCAGGATGTGGATGGCCAGGCGCAACGCCGTGCGGCGTCCCACGCCCGGAAGCTTCGAAAGCTCGCCGACGACGTCCTGTAAAAGTTTCGACATTTAAATCGTTTCGACGGTTTTACATTCGAGCCACCCCTTCTTGCCGTCGGCAATGGTGATCTCGCACCAGTTGTCGAGGCGGTCGGTGATCTCGACGAGCGTCCCCTCGTGCAGCACGAAGAGGTCGGTCGCCGACTTGTCGGGCGAACTCTTCACGGCCGTCGAGAGCGACATCACGACGGCCTGCGTGTCGTCGAGCATCTCGCGCCGCTCGCCCATGGCGAACCAGCTCGTGAGCATGAAGACCGCCGCGGCGACGAGGGTCCCGTAGAACCCCGCCTTGCGCAACGGCAAACGCTGTGCCAACAGGTAGGCGAGGAACAGCGCCAGGGCGCAGACCAACGCCGCGAGCGAGAAGACGCTCCACGCCGTGCAGCTCATCAGACGGCGCACGCCGCGCATCCATTCGGTGAAGAAAAATTCGGGTATCTGCTCGATGTTGTCCTTCGTACGGGCCTCGGCGACGCTCAGGTTATAGCGAATGTCGTCGTTGCCGGGAGCCAACCGCAGAGCCCGGTGGTAGAAAAGTATCGACCGACCCAACTGCCCCTCTTTGAAATAGGCGTTGGCCAGGTTGTAGTAGAGTTTCATGGAACTCAGCCCGCGGGCGAGGATCTGGTCGTAGAACTCCGCGGCAACGTGGTAGTCGCCGTTGATGTAGGCCGTGTTGGCGCGGTCCCACAACTGGTCGGGCGACGCCTCGGCCAACTGTTCCGGAGCCGTCAAAACGGCGGGCTGCGCCAGCGAGTCGGCACTCTCCTGCGCCCTGGCGCAGAGAATGCCCGACAGCAATATAAGGAATAAGGTCAATCGCTTCATAACACTATCGTTTTATCACCGATTCGATACGCGAAATCAGATTCACGCCTTCCGAATAGACATCGTTCATGCGCGCCGACTCCACGGGTGAATACTGCGCCTCGTCGCACTGGGTGATAATGGCCGTGAAACGCTGCGAATCTTCGGACGAAACGCCCCGTTTATGCAACTCCTCGCGGACATTCTCCTTGGTGAGGTTGGCCACCGGGATGTTGAACTTGTCGCTCATGTACCCCCACAGCGCGCGGAGCATCTCCTCGTAGAAGGCATGCCGGTTCTGCTCCTCCATATACCGCTTCGCGGCGCGGAACCGCTGCACGGCGACCTTGTTGGCCCGCTTGCCCCGCACGAGGGCGACGTTCTGCGATTCGCGGATCTGCTTGCGCAGCGCCACGTAGATCATCGTGAAAAGCGCCAGCACACCTAACAGAAGAATCCAGTAGGCGGCGCTGAAGATGAACGGCACGCGCTCGGAGCGCAGCTGCGCCCCGCCCAGCTTGATGAAGCGGATGTCCTGGCCCAGCATCTTCACCTCCTCCTTCGACATGCCGCGCCCCTGCATCACCACCGCATCGCCTCCGCCGCGGGCATCGGGCGTGATTTCGAGCGTCAGCGGCTTCGATTTCAGCGTCACGTACTGCACCCGCTGGGGGTCGAAGTAGGTGAACTCGATGGGTTCGATGTCGTAAGCGCCCTCGGCCCGTGCGATGAAGGGATATTCGAACTGGCGGTAGCCGGAGATGCCCGAGGCCGACGTGTTGATCGACTCGGTGGTCTTGACGTTATACTGCTCGAAGGAAGTGGGCAGCGGCAGTTTCGGGGCCTGTACGAAGGTGAGGTTGCCCGTGCCGGAAATCTTCACCGTGACCGTCGCGCCCGAATTGGCCGCGATCCGTTCCGAAGGGAACTGGGTGTCCATCGTGAAATTGCCCACAGCGCCGCTGAAGCTGGCCGGAGCACCTGCCGGAAGCGCTTTCACTTGGACCGTGGCCCGCTGGCTCTGCACCTTGCGCGGAACGTTGAACACCTCGCGGCCGCCCCCGAAGAAGGGATCGGCATGGCGGCTCTGCACCACGACCTGCGCCACGACGGTCATGTCCACGGGGTCGATCGTGAGCGAGCCGACCTGCTGCGGATAGAGCAGGTAGTCGTACAGCACACGCGTCTCGTACACCTTCCCGGCATAGGTCTCGCGCCCCACGCGGGCCGAATTGGGATCGGAGAGGTCCTGCGACCAGAAACCGTTGAACGACGGAGCCGACTCGGGAACGATGTTGACATAAGGAACCCGCGTATAGAGCTTGAAAGCCACGTGCAGGGGTTCGTTCTTGTAGACCGACGAGCGCGACACGACGGCCCGGAGCAGAATATCGTCCTTGCCGATCCGGCTCTGGGCATCGGCCTGCGTATCGTCCGCACGGTTCGAACCGCCCTGCTGCTGTTGCGCCCGGGAGCCTTCGCCCTCGTTCACGATCTCGATGGGCAGCGGCCGGGTCCGGTAGGACGAGCCGTCGACCTTGACCTCCGCGGCGCCGATGGTCACGTTGCCCGCAGCCTGCGGCAGCAGCACGAAAGTGTAGGTATAGCTGACGCTCTTGGTCATCGAGCCGTTGACGATCTGAACCGACGACCCCTGCGAGATGGCAGGTCCCGCCAGCACGTCGAATCCCTCGAACGAAGGCGCCTTGAAAGTATCCCCGTCGGGTTTGGCGTTCAGGGCGAATTCCACGCGGAACGCCTCGCCGACGGCGACCGTCAGCGGCGAGTTGGCTTCAAAAGTGACCTTCTCGGCAGCGGATGCCGAGAAGATCGCCAGCACGAAGAGTGCTGTCAGGGATATTTTTGCAACAAAGTCTCTCATCACAAAACGATATGTCTGTCAATTCGCGCCGCACCCCGTACCGGCCGGCCGCTGTCGCCACCGGCGTTTGCCGATCCGGCTCCGCACGGCCAAAAGCCGGAACCAAGGGGCGGCGCCCGGTCCGCCGGGATACGGACCCGGCTCCACGCACCCTCTTCCGAAAGCCGTCTCTCAAACGGCCACAGGGAGGGGCTTGTCGCGGCGCGACCGGAATTTCGCCCGGATTATCTGCCGGATTTCATACCTTACGACGGTCTTTTTTACAATTTTACAACGCAAAGTTTTGCGCGTTAGTATTTTTTCATGCAACTAATTTACACCTGCCGTCCGAAACGCCAATTTTGCCGCTTGCGCCACCAAGCCCCTCCCTGAAGGAGGGGTTTGGGGTGGGGTCGAACCTGTAACCGGCACCGCAGGCGGCGACAACACCGATCGGGAGCGGGAAACAGTGCATGGTATAAACGACCGTTCTTAATGCTTGAAATCGGCGAAAAAGTCGTTCCCCTTGTCATCGACGATGATGAACGCCGGGAAGTTCTCGACATAGATCTTGCGCACGGCCTCCATGCCCAGTTCGGGGAAGTCCACGACCTCGACCGACTTGATGGAGTTCTTCGCCAGGATCGCTGCCGGGCCGCCGATCGAACCGAGGTAGAAACCGCCGTGTTTGCGGCAGGCGTCGGTCACCTGCTGCGAGCGGTTACCCTTGGCCACCATCACCAGCGAACCGCCCTGCGACTGGAACAGGTCGACGTAGGGGTCCATGCGCCCGGCCGTCGTGGGGCCGAACGAACCCGAAGCCATGCCCTGCGGCGTCTTGGCCGGACCGGCGTAGTAAACCGGATGCTTCTTGAAGTATTCGGGCATCGGCTTGCCCTCGTCGAGCATCTGCTTGATGCGGGCGTGGGCGATGTCGCGGGCGACGATCAGCGTGCCGCGCAGATTCAGGCGCGTCTTGATCGGGTATTTCGTGAGAATCGCACGCACTTTGTCCATGCCCTCGTCGAGGTCGATGTCCACGGCCGGGGACATCGAGGGAGCCTCGGCCGGCAGGAAGCGCGCGGGATTCTTCTCCAGCTCTTCGAGGAAGATGCCCTCGGGCGTGATCTTGGCCTTGATGTTGCGGTCGGCCGAGCAGCTCACGCCGATGGCCACGGGGCACGAAGCCGCATGGCGCGGAGCGCGGATCACCCGCACGTCGTGCACGAGGTACTTGCCGCCGAACTGGGCGCCGACGCCGCTCTCGCGGCAGATTTTCAGCACCTTCTCCTCCCATTCCAGGTCGCGGAAGCAGCGGCCGCCCTCGTTGCCCGAGGTGGGCAGCTCGTCGAGGTAGCCGGCCGAAGCCTTCTTCACCGTCGAAAGGCACATCTCGGCCGACGTGCCGCCGATGCAGATGGCCAGGTGGTAGGGCGGGCAGGCCGACGTGCCGAGGTCGAAGATATGCTGCTGGATGAATTTCGTGAGCGACTCCTCGTTCAGCAACGCCTTGGTCTGCTGGTAGAGGAAGGTCTTGTTGGCCGAGCCGCCGCCCTTGGTGATGAAGAGGAACTCGTACTCCATGCCGGGCTTGCCGCCGTAGATGTCGATCTGCGCGGGAAGGTTCGTGCCCGAGTTCTTCTCGTCGGTCATCGTAAAGGGAACCACCTGCGAATAGCGCAGGTTACGGTCCTTGTAGGTCTCGTAAACGCCCCGGGCGATGCACTCGGCGTCGTCGGCCCCCGTCCAGACATCCTCGCCCTTGTGGCCGATGCAGATGGCCGTGCCGGTGTCCTGGCAGGTGGGCAGTTCGCCTTCGGCCGAGACGGTCTGGTTCAGCAGCATCGTGTAGGCCACGAACTTGTCATTGTCGGTGGCTTCGGGGTCTTCGAGAATGTTGCGCAGTTTCTGGAGATGCGCGGCGCGCAGGTAGAACGACACGTCGGCATAAGCCTCCTTCGAAAGCAGTTCGAGGCCCTTGGGATCGACCTTGAGGATCTTGCGTCCGTCGCACTCCACGACCTTCACGTACTCCTTCGTCAAAAGACGGTACTTGGTTTTGTCTTCCCCCACGGGGAACGGCTCCTGATAGATGAAATCTGCCATAGTATTTATAATGTTTGTATGTTGCTTCCTGTCTGCCCGCCGCGGACCGCCGTCCATTCGCGGCCTTCAGCCGCGCCTGCAAATCCGGCCCGTCCGAAACCCGTTCCCGGGAAGGACTTGCCGCATGCGGCCGGAAAATGCGGTCGCATGTCCCGCCCATCCGAAAATCCCTGCAAATTTACGAAAAACAATCCGGATTGTACAACGATTTCCCGGTTCGTCTGTTATTTTTTTCACAAAAAAGGCCTGTTATTTAGAATTTTTAGTAAATTTGTGCGGTTTTTTGAGTGCAACAAATTCACTAATATTTCAAATACTATGGTATCGTACAAAGATCTGGGTCTTGTGAACACGCGCGAGATGTTCGCCAAGGCCATCAAAGGAGGTTACGCCGTTCCGGCATTCAACTTCAACAACATGGAGCAGCTCCAGGCTATCGTCATGGCTGCCGCCGAGACCAAGTCGCCCGTCATCCTCCAGGTATCGAAGGGTGCGCGCAACTACGCCAACCAGACCCTGCTGCGCTACATGGCCGAAGGAGCCGTGGAGTACGCCAAGGAACTGGGCTGGGCCAAACCCCAGATCGTACTGCACCTCGACCACGGAGATTCGTTCGAACTGTGCAAGAGCTGCGTGGACATGGGATTCTCGTCGGTGATGATCGACGGTTCGGCGCTCCCCTACGACGAGAACGTCGCCCTGACGAAGCGGGTCGTGGAGTACGCTCACCAGCACGACGTGACGGTCGAAGGCGAACTGGGCGTGCTGGCCGGCGTCGAGGACGAGGTAGCTTCCGAGGTCAGCCACTACACCAAGCCCGAAGAGGTCGTTGACTTCGTGACCAAGACGGGCGTCGATTCGCTGGCCATCTCGATCGGCACCTCGCACGGAGCCTACAAGTTCACCCCCGAGCAGTGCACCGTAGATCCCAAGACGGGCCGTCTGGTTCCGCCTCCCCTGGCTTTCGACGTACTGGCCGCCATCGAGAAGGAGCTTCCGGGCTTCCCCATCGTGCTGCACGGTTCGTCGTCGGTTCCCCAGGAGGAAGTCGAGACGATCAACAAGTACGGCGGTGCGCTGAAGGCTGCCGTGGGCATTCCCGAGGAGGAGCTTCGCCAGGCCGCCAAGAGCGCCGTCTGCAAGATCAACATCGACTCCGACTCGCGTCTGGCCATGACCGCCGCCATCCGCGAGGTCTTCGCCACCAAACCCGCCGAGTTCGACCCCCGCAAGTACCTGGGTCCCGCCCGCGACAACATGAAGAAGCTCTACATCCACAAGATCAAGGAGGTTCTCGGTTCGGACGGCAAAGCCGAATAAGAGATTCCCGCCGGAAGGAGCGTTCCTTCCGACAAACGAAAAAACCGGAGGTTCAGACCTCCGGTTTTTTCGTTCGTCCAACGGCTCCCGTCAGGGCCGTCCCTTTCACGCAGTTCTCGGCGGCCGGGCGGTAAAGCCGCCCGCGCACTTCGGCCGGGAGTTTCCCGACGGTCTCCGCCAGAATCCGGCAGAAGGCCTGCGCCTGCTGCAAATCACACGCCTCCACATCGAGGGCGGCTCAATTCACTCCGGCCTGCCGCCGATATACCGCCCCACGAACTCCCCGACGCGGCGCGTGTACTCCTCCCGGTTGTCGCGGTACGAATTGGCATGCGACGCTCCCGGAACCACCCACAGTTCCTTGTCGCCGGGCTTGGCCCCGTAAAGCGGATAGACCATCCGCGTCGGCACGTAATCGTCGGCGTCGCCGTGGATGAACAGCATCGGCAGCCGGCTCTTCTTCACCTGCTCCAGCGACGAAGCCTCGCCGAAAGTCCAGCCGTATTTCAGACCGCACAGCCAGCTCGCCGCGTCGAGCAGCGGAAAGGCCGGAAGCCCGAACTGCTCTTTAAGCTCTTTCGAAAACTGGTCCCGGACGCTCGTATAGCCGCAATCCTCGACGAAACATTTCACATAGGGCTGCTGCTCCTCGCCCGAGACCATCATGGTCGTCGCCGCGCCCATCGAAATCCCGTGGACCACCATCCGGGTGTCGCCGCCGAAGATGTCGTTGGCAATGTCCATCCACCGCAGCACGTCGAAGCGGTCCTTCCACCCCATCCGGATGGCACGGCCTTCGCTCTGCCCGTGGTAATAAAGGTCCGGCAGCAGGATGTTGCAGCCCAGGTCGCGGTTGTAGAGATAGCCGATCATCAGCATCCGCACGGCGTTGTCCGTATAGCCGTGGACGATCACCGCCGTCCGGTCCGTCGGACGGGGAGCCGCCGCATAGATCGCGTGCAGCCGTTCGCCTTCCGAACCGAGAATCACCGTGTCGCGCAAGGCCCCGGTGCGCTCCAGACTGTCGACCCACGGCCGCAGGAAAGGATATTCGCCGTACATATATTCATACGACGAAGCGTTCTTGGCCCGCATCGTCGCATCGGGCCGGAGCGAATAGGAGAGCATGTAGAGACTGCCGCCCGCGACAATTGCCGCAAGCAACAGCACAGAGACAACGACGATCCGGACAATTCGTTTCATAGGCTGTTCAGTTGCCGAAGCGGCCGAAATCGCCGCCTCTTTTCACTTATTCCGCACCCAGCTTCGCGCGGATGTGCGCCAGCATGTCGTCGGTCATGCGCGAGAGGTCCCACTCGGGCCGCCAGCCCCACTCCTCGCGGGCGCAGGTGTCGTCCAGCGAATTGGGCCAGCTCTCGGCGATCTCCTTCTTCACGGGATCGACGTTGTAGTCCATCGTGAAGGCGGGCAGACGCTTTTTGATCTCGGCGCAGATGATCTCGGGCGTGAAGCTCATCGACGCGAGGTTGAAGCTGTTGCGGTGGATCAATTTCGCAGGGTCGGCCTCCATCAGTTCGACGCAGGCGCGCAGGGCGTCGGGCATGTAGATCATGTCCATGTAGACATCCGACGGAACGGGACAGGTGAATTTGCCGCTCCGGATCGCCTCGTAGTAAATCTCCACGGCGTAGTCGGTCGTACCGCCGCCGGGCAGCGTGACGCTCGATATGATGCCCGGGAAACGCACCGAACGGGTGTCGACGCCGTATTTGTGGTGGTAGTAGTTCCCGAGCAGTTCGCCCGTGACCTTGCAGATGCCGTAGATCGTCGTCGGCTGCATGATCGTGTCCTGCGGGGTTTTGTCCTTGGGCGACGACGGCCCGAAGGCGCCGATCGACGAGGGGGTGAACAGCGCGCAATGGTGCTGCCGGGCCACTTCGAGCGAATTGTTGAGCGCCCCCATGTTGACGTTCCAGGCCATCTGGGGATTGCGTTCGCCGACGGCCGACAGCAGGGCCACGAGGTTGAAGATCGTGTCGATGCGGTGACGGGCCACGACCGAGGCCATGGCCGTTGCGTCGAGGGCGTTGAGCACCTCGAAAGGACCGTCCCCGGCCAGCGACCGGCACTCGCGCATGTCGGTAGCGACGACGTTCGAGCCGCCGTAGATACTGCGCAGGTAAACGGTCAGTTCGGAACCGATCTGACCGCCTGCGCCTACTATTAAGATGCGTTTCATCTGGTTTTTATTATGATTTGGTAGTAAAGGTAGAAAATAATTATGAAAAGTGTACAATTTTTTGGTCTTTTCATTTTTCTTGTGTACTTTTGCACCACTCGAAAGAGAAATGTTGCTGACATAGCTCAGTGGTAGAGCACTTCCTTGGTAAGGAAGAGGTCCCGGGTTCAAGTCCCGGTGTCAGCTCGAGGAATCAAGCGGTTACCGAACAGGGCAGCCGCTTTTTTCATGCACACAGGGCAAAAAGGCCCGATTCGGGACGATTTTTCGCCCGGATCCTGACAGATCGGGACGCGCGCCGCAAACAACGCAAATCCAGGTCTATCCGCATTTACGTTGCGCCTCGTCATCTGATGTCCGTCATGCTATAAATAGGAGCGGAACAATCAATCGCAAAGGCGGCAGAGAGTCATCCCATATCTCCGGGATACTGCTTTTCAGGGTCCGGCTCCGCTCTTTCATCAGCAAACGAGCATTGCAATATCGTATTGCCCAATTTACCAAACGAGACTGACGGATACTGATTCAGCACTGATTACAAACAAATCAGATCATTTTTCAATTTACATTTTTTGACCATATATTGCAGATAGCAACATTTATCATTATCTTACAGTCTGCGTGTCATAGCGTCCCTTGCCAATGTCATAATTCCGCCTGTCCATTTTGTGGCAGGACTTGCATCGGAACATGGGGGAGGGGGGGGGCGGGAATAATAATAGCATCTCAATAATACGAATCCTAAAAATATACGGATATGTATAAATTATTTATCTTCAGTCTCGTTTCGCTGTATGCGAATTTTTCCTTCGGCGCCGTGTGCGACACGGTCATCGTTGGAAACGGAATCCGCTACGAGGGTCAATACCCTTGCGGCGAAGGGGTGCTCTATTCCGATTCGCTGGGCATTTATATCGGCCATTTCGAGCGGGGCATCCCCAACGGAGTATGCACGCATTACAAAAAGAACGGGCACCGCTATTACGGCGAATTCAAGGATGGCGAGTATTCCGGATACGGACGGCATTTCTCGAATTCTGGTACAATTCGCATGGGGGGATTTCAAGGACGGAGCTGCGAATGGAGTAGATACGATTTATTATAAGCCCCGGTCGATTTATGTCGGTGAATGCAAAGACGGGGTTCCGCACGGAAATGGTATTTTATATACACGCATAGGCACGATCAGTAAATATTATTTCCGGGAAGGGCAATTTGAGAATGGTAAATTAATCAGTGGATTTCTCTCAAATTATTATGGAACTTTTCCAGTAATCGGAGGAACTACTTCGACCGGTTATCGTAAAGAATTTTCAAAAATAGATTTATACTCACAGTCAGAATTGACTTCGAAATACGAGTCTTTGCGAGCTTTGAAACCCAAGAAGTTTCTCGGAGCGGAACTAACTGAAGAACAGCGGCTTTTCCTTGACGAAAAATTAAGCTCCGAACAAATTCTATCGATCCGTAAATCTCAATAAAAAAGATATAAAGTTAGATAATGGCAGGAAAATTCACTTATACTTGAATTCTTCGTATCTTTGTTAATGGCCTTTTCCGGCTCGAAAGCAGCCAACATAATGACAGTTATGAAAATTTACCGCCGTTCCATCAAAAAGTCTACTTCAATGTACACTTTGAAACCGATCGTTGTTATATTGGCCCTGTTTTTATTGATGACGATTGGAAATCTGAAAGGCTTTCTTGTTTTTCTTGTTATTGAACTTTGTGTCCTGTCTTTTATTGTAGCGTGTACTGCAACTCAATTATTTTATGTTGTTTTAACGGAGAATTCATTGATTGTCCAAAATCCGGCATATCGCTTCTGGTATGCTGAATTTCAATTCAATACTATTGAAAAAATTGAAATCGGCTATAAGGGCGGATTATCGCGGCCTTATATTCAGGTGATGACGCCGGCGAAGAAATCATGGCGTTATGTGACCGATTTGGTCGATGAACGAGATTATCCGGATTTAATTCAAACATTACGCGAGAAGGGCTTCACGGTGGAAACTCCCGGATTGCATCATATCCTCAATAAACATGAAAACTTATAAGCGTTCGATTTGGAGTTCGGTAACGATCTGGGCTTGTTTTATACCTATTCTGACTTTTGCATGCATAATTCCATTAACAATCCTTTATGTTCCGGAAAAAAGCTCCTTACTGCTCATTCCGTTTATCCCGTTGATCATACTGTTAGCGGCATCGGCCAGCGCTTTATTTTATATTGAATTGACCGAAAATGAATTGATCCTGAAAAATGCGGCATGCCGGTTCTGGCATAAGGCATACCCTTATCAAACAATAACCCGGATAAATACGGTGCGCTTTTCGTTTTCTCACAGCAGCAGGTTGCGCACCGAGCGGCGGATGATCAGCGACGGCGGCAGGTGCAGGTGCGAAGGCGCCGCGCCGGGCTCGCGGACGGCGCGAATGAGCAGCTTCACGGCCAGCGTGCCGATCTCGTCCGTCGGCTGGCCGATGCAGGTGATCGCCGGATCGAGGTAGTTGAAAAGCATGTTGTCGTCGAACGAAACGACCGAAATGTCGTCGGGAATCCGCAGGCCCGACTCGTGCACCGCCTTCACCACCCCGAGCAGAATTAGGTTGCTCAAGGCGAAGATCGCCGTGGGCCGCTCCTCCCGGGCCAGCGCCAGCTTGGTCTCCAGATAACCGTTCTGCACCGAGAAATCCTCGCCCGTCACCACGATCCGGTCCCCGAGGCCGTGCGCCCGCAGCGTGTCGCCGAATCCCCGCACGCGGTCCCGCACAGGCATCGAATGGGGCGTGCCCTGGATGCAGGCGATGCGGCGGTGTCCGTTTTCGAGCAGGTACTCGGTCGCCATCACCGCACCGCGGTAATTGTCCGTCGTGACATAGGAGAGCATCCCGGCGTCGGGCAGATAGCGGTCGATCAGCACCAGCGGCATGCCGCCCTCCTGCACACTGGCGAACAGCTCCGAATTGCTGCCGCACGGCGCGGCGACGATGCCGTCCACCCGCCGCGCCAGCAGCGCCGACAGTCCGTCCTGCTCGTTGCGCTCGTCCTCCTGCGTGTCGACCACCACCACCTTATAATTATAATTGCGCGACTCGCGGATCACCACGCCCGCAACGCCGGCGAAAAACGAATTCTCGATGTTCGGAATCAGCAGCCCGATCGTATCGGTACGATTTGTGCGTAAACCCTTTGCCAGCAGGCTGGGCGTATAGTTGCAGCGTTTGACCTCCTCTGTCACGCGCGCCACGGTACGCTGACTGATGCGGTATTTGGCCGCATTGCCGCTCAAAACGCGCGAAACAGTGGAAATCGAACATCCGGAACGTTCGGCGATGCTAACGAGAGTTTCTTTTTTCATTGCTTTATTTTCAGTTCACCCATGACAAATATATGAAAAATATCGAAAAAGAAAAGAAAAACGGTAAAATAATTTTGGAGGTTTCCAAAAAGTAATTATATTTGCGCAAACGATAAGCGCAAACAGGGCTAAAAAGATAGCATCCGAAAACCGAACATCTGCCACAGCCCCCATAAGAACCGTATTCTGCAAAGACACCCTATGAAAACAACGGGCGCAAAACGGCAAGAAACGGCATCGGGGACAATCGGCGGACGACCTGAAAACCGAAAAACCGCATCTCCGCGGGGTTGAGCCGCATCCGGACCCCGCAGGGCGAAAAAACGACAGAAATTAACCAACGATAACCGAACATGAACAAGATTCTGGTAATAGGCAGTACCAACATCGACATGATTGCCTGCGTCAAACATCTGCCCCGCCCGGGCGAGACCGTCGGCGAGGCGCGCTTCATGCAGTCCAACGGCGGCAAAGGGGCCAACCAGGCCGTCGCGGCCGCGCGCCTGGGCGGCGACGTGGCCTTCGTCTCGTGTCTGGGCGACGACGCCGGCGCCGCAGCCCTCCGGCAGCAGTTCGCCGCCGACGGCATCAACACCGAGGCCCTCTTCACGGCCAAGGACACCCCGACCGGTACGGCGCTGATCTTCGTCTCGCAGGACGGCGAGAACTGCATCGCCGTGGCTCCCGGTGCCAACCACAGCCTCACGTGCGAGGCGATCGACGCCGTGGCGGACCGCATCGCCGGAGCCGAATACCTGCTCGTACAGCTCGAAATCCCGATGGAAACGGTGGCCTGCGCCATCGAAAAGGCATATGCGGCAGGAACCCGCGTAGTGCTCAACCCGGCCCCGGCCATGCCGCTCGCCGACGAACTGCTGCGCAAGGTCTACCTGATCACCCCCAACCGCACGGAAAGCGAAACGCTGACGGGAATCCCCGTGCACACCGTGCAGGACGCCTCGAAAGCGGCCGGGGCGCTGCTGGCGAAAGGCGTCGGCAACGTCATCGTCACGCTGGGCAGCGAAGGCGCGCTGATCCGGACCCCCGCGGAGGAGTTGCTGATCCCGGCGCGCACGGTCACGCCCGTAGACACGACCGCCGCCGGCGACGTCTTCAACGGCGCCCTGCTGGTGGCGCTCTCCGAAGGCCGCAGTCTGGCCGACGCCGTGCGGTTCGCCGCACACAGCGCCTCGGTCTCGGTGACCCGCATGGGCGCACAGGCCTCGATACCGTGGCGCGGGGAGCTGGAGACCCTCGCCTGAACCGAACGAAAACCTTAAAACTCAAATACTATGTTCGTTGTTAACAGCTACTCTTTGGCAGTCATCTTCTGCTTCATCACGATGCTCTGCTGGGGCTCGTGGGGAAACACCCAGAAACTCGCCGGCAAGACCTGGCGTTACGAGCTTTTCTACTGGGATTACGTGATCGGCATGGTGCTCTTCGCCATTCTCCTGGGCTTCACGATGGGAAGCATCGGGACCGAGGGCCGTCCCTTCCTCGAAGACCTCGCGCAGGCCGAATGGGGAGGCATCGGCAGCGTCGTGCTGGGCGGCGTGATCTTCAACGCCTCGAACATCCTGCTCTCGGCCTCGGTATCGCTGGCCGGGCTTTCGGTGGCCTTCCCGCTGGGCGTGGGACTCGCGCTGGTGCTGGGCGTCATCGTCAACTACGTCGGAGCGCCGAAAGGCGATCCCGTCGTGCTTTTCCTGGGCGTTGCGCTCATCGTTGTCGCAATCATCTGCAACGGCATCGCCTCGGGGCGCATGCGCAAGAGCGGCGACTCGGCGGCCCAGAACCGCAAAGGCATCATACTGGCCGTCGTGGCGGGCGTGCTGATGTCGTTCTTCTACCGGTTCGTCGCGGCGGCGATGGACCTCGACAACTTCGCGGCCCCGACGCCAGGCATGCTGACGCCCTATTCGGCGATCTTTGTCTTCTCGGTCGGCGTGCTGCTGAGCAACTTCGCCTTCAACACCTACGCCATGCGCCGTCCCTTCGTCGGAGCGCCCGTCAGCTACCGCGAGTACTTCCGCGGCTCGCTGCCCACGCACCTCGTGGGCATGCTGGGCGGCGCCGTCTGGTGTCTCGGAACGGCCTTCAGCTACATCGCCGCCGGCAAGGCCGGGGCCGCCATCTCCTACGCGCTCGGACAGGGCGCGCCGATGATCGCCGCCGTGTGGGGCGTCTTCATCTGGAAGGAGTTCAAGGGCGCCGACCGCAAAACCAACACGCTGCTGGCCGTGATGTTCCTCTTCTTCATCGCCGGACTGGCTTCGATCATCGCCTCCGGCGGCAACTAAAAACCCGAATCCGAAATGAAAACCTCACTGCTCCCCGCAGCGGCCGCCCTGCTGCTCGCGGGCACGGGCTGCGGCTCCCGGTCCGCAGCGCCGGCGCCGGAACCGATCCGGCTGATCGTCGAAACCGACATGGGCAACGACATCGACGACGCACTGGCCTTCGACCTGATCTACAAGGCGATGGACGACGGCCGCGTAGACCTGCTCGCCATCGGCAACCACAAACTCAGCCCGACGGCCACCGACTACATCGACATCCTCAACACGTGGTACGGCTACCCCGACATTCCGCTGGCGCAGTCGCCGACCCCGGTGCTCAACGACCACGCTCCCGACTACACGGCGGCGGTGTGCGCGATGACCCGCGAAGACGGCTCCCCGGCCTTCGCCCGGAGCAAGACCCCGGAACAGATCGAAGACCCCGTCACGCTCTACCGCCGCACGCTGGCCGCGCAGCCCGACCGCTCGGTAACCGTACTTTCTTTAGGATTCGCGACCGAACTGGCAAAACTCCTCGACAGCCCGGCCGACGACATCTCGCCCCTCACGGGCCGCGAACTGGTGGCCCGCAAGGTGAAGACGCTCTCGATCATGGCGGGCAGCTACGGCGAGAAGCAGCGCGCGGAGTTCAACGTCGTCAACGACATCCCCGCCATGCGGAAACTCTTCGCCGAATGGGACACGCCGATCGTGCAGAACCCCTTCGAGCTGGGAAAGCAGGTCATGTATCCCGGTGCGGCCATCGAGAACGATTTCGGCTGGGCGAAACTCCATCCCGTCGTCGAGGGCTACAAGAATTACCACAAGATGCCCTATGACCGCGCGTCGTGGGACCTGCTGTCGGTGGTTTACCTGCTCCATCCCGAATACTTCACCGAAAGCGAGCCGGGAACCGTCGCCGTCGACGACAAAGGATTCACGAATTTCAGCCCCGGTCCCGACGGACGGCACAGATGGCTGACCGCCACGCCCGAACAGCTGACCCGGCTGCGCGACTGCATCGTCCGGACGACGACCCGCGCCCCGAAACACACCGAACTCTGACCCAAACACTTCAAAGAACCTCGTATATGAATCTTTTTAACTACCGATCCGCAATCCGCCGGAAAATCTCGGGGGGGGGGAATTTTCATCCTCCTGATGCTGGCGACGGGACAGGTCCTCGCCCAAAGCAAGGCCGTGTCCGGAACCGTGAAATCCCAACAGGGTGAGCCGCTCACAGGCGTCACCATCCTCATCGAAGGCACCACGCAGGGCACTTCGACCGATGCGCAGGGAGCCTTTACGCTTCAGGCCAAACCCGACGACATGCTGGCCGTCTCCTATCTGGGCTACAAGAGCCAGCGCGTCAAGGTCGGAACCCGCACCAAACTGGAGGTCGTCCTGACCGAGGACCAGAACCTGATGGACGAGGTCGTCGTCGTGGGATACGGAACCCAGCGGCGGCGCAACATCGTCGGGGCCGTGGAGAACATTTCGGGCGAGGTGCTCGAAAACCGCCCCAACGCCTATCTGCTCCGGTCGATCCAGGGCCAGATTCCGGGCTTGAACATCACGATGGCCGACGGCAAGCCGAGCCGTTCGGCGTCGATCAACATCCGTGCGAACACGCAGTCGATCGGCGCAGGCGGATCGGCGCTCTGCCTGATCGACGGCGTGGAGGGCGACCTGACGGCGATGAATCCCGAGGACGTGGAGAGCATCTCGGTGCTCAAGGACGCCTCCTCGACGGCCGTATACGGCGCCCGGGGTGCGTTCGGCGTGGTGCTGGTGACGACGAAAAGCGCCCGCAAGGATAAGATTTCGGTCGATTACAGCGGCAGCGTTTCGATCATCAGCGAGACCGTACGCCCGAAATACGAGACCGACAGCCAGACCTGGTACGACAACTACATGACCGCCTACGTGGGCTACTCGCACCATCTGCCGACGGGCATCAACAACTTCTTCCCCTGGACGCAGAGCTGGGAGGACGAGTACAAAAAACGCATGAACGACCCCGACCGGAGCTATCTGGAATGGGAACTCGACGCCAGCGGCAAATACCAGTATTACGGACGCAACACCGACTGGTACGACCTCTTCTACAAGAAATCGACCACGGCCCACCAGCACAACATCCGGATTTCGGGCGGCGGCAAAACCTCCAGTTTCATCGCTTCGGCCCGCTATTACGAGCAGGACGGCATCTACCGCGTCGGCGACGAGAAATTCCGCCAGCTGAACGCCCGGGCCAAAGGTACGGTCAACATCACCAAATGGCTGACCGTGGAGAACAACACCGACTTCGTGCGCCGCAGCTACCACCAGCCGACGACCTATGCGCAGAACCTGCTGGTGCGCCGCAACCTCGAACACCAGGGATTCCCGATCACCCGCGTCACCAACCCCGACGGGACGTGGACCGCGGCGGCCGTCTACACGGGTTACGCCAACATGGCCGAGGGCAACTCCTACCGCGACAACCTCAAGTTCGACATGAAGAACACGACCGTCGTGACCATCGACCTGATCAAGGACGTGCTGGTGGCCAAAGCCGACTACTCCTACCTGTTCAACCACTCGCGCCAGAACGACGTGATCTCGCAGGTCACCTACTCCAACGGTCCGGGTATCCAGATCACCTATCCGGCGAGCAGCTCGATGCGCACCACCGAGACGCAGATCGAGTACCACAGCGGCAACGCCAACCTCTCGTTCACCCCGCGGCTGCCCGAAGACCACTCGCTGAACGTCATGGCCGGATGGAACATCGAACACAAGCGGGCGCGCAACACCCGCATGGGCCGCGACGGATTCATCGTCGACGGCAAACCCAACTACTCGCTGATGAACGGCATCGACTACGTCCTGGAGGACGCCAACAGCTACGACTGGGGGTTCGTCGGCATCTTCTACCGCGCCAGCTACGCCTACAAGGGCAAATACCTCGCGGAATTGAGCGGCCGCTACGACGGCAGCTCGAAATTCCCGAGCAACGAACGCTGGGGCTTCTTCCCGTCGGCCTCCGTGGGCTGGCGGATGTCGGAGGAGAACTTTATGAAGGACATCTCCTGGATCAACAACATCAAATGGCGCTTCTCGATCGGCAAGGCCGGCAACGGCAACGTCTCGCCCTACAAATACATGGAGCTGTTGGGCTTCAACAAGGCCGGCGTGATCGTCGACGGCAGCCAGCGCACCTACACCTCGGCGCCCTCGTCCGTGCTGCCGGCAAACCTCACGTGGGAGACCTCCTCGACGATCAACCTCGGACTGGACGTCAACCTGCTGAACAACCGCCTGAGCTTCGTAGGCGACATCTACCAGAAGGAGACGACCGACATGTTCGTCACCGGAGCCGAGCTGCCGGCCGTGACGGGCTATTCGGCGCCCTACGGCAACAACGCCGACATGCGCACCCGCGGTTTCGAGGTTTCGCTGGGCTGGACCGACAGTTTCCGTGTGGCGAACAAACCCTTCAACTACAGCGTGCGCCTCTCGCTCTGGGACAGCAAGTCGATCATCACAAAATACACCAGCAAGTCGAACACCCTGCCCACGCTCTACGCCAACGCCTACTACGAAGGCATGGAGCTGGGTGAAATCTGGGGTTACCACGTCGTAGGGCTTTTCGCCACCGACGAGGAGGCGCAGGAGTGGGGTCTCAAGGCACAGGAGAAGACCTTCTGGAGCGGCGACAACAAGTCGTGGAACGCCGGCGACCTGAAATTCGCCGACCTGGACGAGAGCGGCGTCGTGGACAACGGCAGCAACCGCCTCGACGACCACGGCGACCTGCGCAAGATCGGCAACTCCTCGCCGCGCTACCACTACGGCATCAACTTCAGCGCAAACTGGAACGGCATCGACTTCGCGGTCTTCTTCCAGGGCGTCTGCAAACGCGACTGGTATCCCGCCGGCGAGTCGGGGCTCTTCTGGGGACAATACGACCGCCCCTACGGATACAGCCTGCCGTGGCAGAACGCCGACCGCTGGTCGGAGGACAACCCCAACGCATACTGGCCCCGACTGCGCGGCTCGCTGGCCGTCAGCGGACGCGGCACGCTGCGCGCCGCCAACGACCGCTACCTGCAGAAAGCGCGCTACTGCCGCCTGAAAAACATCTCGCTGGGCTACACCCTGCCCCAGCAGATCACCCGCAAGGCCCACATCGAGAAACTGCGCATCTACGTCTCGGGCGAAAACCTGTTCTTCTGGTCGCCGCTGAAGAAGTACGCCAAGAACTACGACCCCGAAATGATCACGGCGGGCGACGCCGACTTCGCATCGAAGACCGGCACCGACGGCCAGGGCTACGGATACCCGATGACCCGAAGCGTAACCATCGGACTGAACATCAACTTCTAACACGCAATCCCATGAAACCCATACTGAACAAGATAGCGATAATCGCCGGATTGTCCCTCCTGGCCTCGTGCCAGAGCTTCTTCGACGAAGACCCCGTCTATTCGACGACCACCGACACCTTTTTCAATTCGGAAACGGCGCTGGAAACCTATGCGATCGGCTTTCTCGAAAGCCACCTGCCCTCGGCCGCGACGCTCACGCGCGGCGACCAGTACAGCGACATCTGCGTCACGACCCAGACCGAAGGATTCCTCAAGACGGGCGGTTACAGCGCCCAGCAGGCCAACAACTGGGCGCGGGGCAACTGGCGTCCGCTCTACAACGTCAACTATTACCTCAAGCACATGAAGGACGCGGCCCCCTATGTGGACGACGCGACGATGAAGCATTACGAGGGCGTCGGCCGCTTCTGGCGCGCGTGGTTCTACTGGGACAAGGTCAAGACCTTCGGCGACGTGCCCTGGTACGACGAGCCGATCGACCCCGACGACGACGAACAGCTCTACAAGGGCCGCGACCCGCGCGACTACGTCATGCAGAAGGTCCTCGAAGACCTCGACTTCGCCGCCACCTGGTGCTCCAAGGCCAGCAAATACGTCAACACCAACGTCATCAACCGCTATGTGGCGCTGGCCCTGAAATCGCGCATCTGCCTCTACGAGGGAACCTGGCGGAAGTACCACGGGCTGGACGGCAGCGAGGAATGGCTCCGCGCGTGCGTCGCCGCCTCGGAGGAGCTGATGGGCGACAGCCCCTATTCGCTGGTCTCGACGGCCGGCGAGGAGACGACCAATTACAGCAAGGTCTTCAAGAGCGAGGAGCCGCAGTACACCGAAGTGATCCTGGCCAACGAGTTCAACGCCACGCTCAACCGGTTTCACGACGCCTCGTGGTACTACGCCTCGGGCAGCTACGGACAACGCAACTCGGGTCCCAAAGCGTTCGTCAACATGTACCTGAACCTCGACGGGACGCGCTTCACGGACAAGGACGGATACAACAAGACGCAGTTCAAGGACGAGTTCGCCGGCCGCGACTACCGCCTGCGCCAGACCTTCATCACGCCCTACTACGTCAAGAAGGTCGGCGGCAAGGAGACCAACGAATTCGCAAAGGTCTTCCCCGGCCTGACCACGCAGCTGACCTACTACCGCATCATCAAGTGGAACACCGACGACGATGCGAACGAGAGCAACACCTCCAGCGCCAACTCGCTCCCGGTGTTCCGCTACGCCGAAATTCTGCTGAACGAGGCCGAAGCCAAGGCCGAACTGGGCGAGATGGACCAGACGGTGTGGAACAAGACGATCCGCCCGCTGCGCGAGCGTTCGGGCGTAAGCGGCGCGATGCCCGCCACGGCCGACCCCTATCTGGCCAGCTACTACGACGGGGTGACCGACAAGTGGATACTCGAATGCCGCCGCGAGCGGAGCATCGAACTGTACATGGAGAACACCCGGCGCAACGACCTGATGCGCTGGCGCATGGGCCACAAACTGACGGTCGAATTCGCTGGCATCCACATTCCCGAACTGGGCAAGCCGTTCGACATGAACGGCGACGGAAAGAACGACCTCTGCTTCTACTCGAAGAGCCATCCCAAATCGGGCAGCAACCAGACCGGGGTTTCGTACGTGGAGGTGACCGCCGAAGAGGGCGACAACGTCACGACATACAGTGTCAACAAGGACAACTGCCTGGTTTACATTCTCGACCGGGAATGGGCAGACTACAAGTACCTCTACCCCGTTCCGAAGAATGCGCTCGACATCAACCCCAACCTGCGGCCGCAGAATCCCGGCTGGGACGACTAACCCGCTTACCCGAAACGATCAAAAATCCGATTTTATGAAAATACACGCTATAATTTCGTTTTTGTGCCTGGCGTCGGTCGCCCTCGGCACATCCTGCAAGGACGACGAAACCCACTTCCTGCAGCGGAGCCACGACGCGCTCTCGTTCCCGTACCTCAATTCGACGAAGGAGCTGCTCGTCCTGACCAACGGGTCCTGGAAAATCACGCCCGACGACACGTGGATCAGCTGTTCGCCCGGGGAGGGGAACGGCGCGCCGAAAGAACAGGCGGTGAACATCACCGTCGCGCAGAACGACGGCGCGGAGCGTACCGGCAGCATCACGCTCTCCGACGGACTGAAAGAACTGGTCATCCGGGTTACGCAGGAGGACGGATTCTTCACCGTCGGCTCGCCCGAGATCGCCCCCAGTTTCGACCTCTACGAGGAGCTTGTGGACAAGCGGGTGACGATCCCCTACCAGAAATCGAAGCCCGGCTATAAGGCCGACGTCACGGCAACGCTCGAAGGCGCGGGAGCCGAAGGCATCGCCATCGAATCGCTCTCGGGATACGAAATGGAGGCGGGCGACGGAGCGATTCCCCTCGCCTTGAGCGGAACGCCGACCAAAAAAGGCCCGATCACGGTCAAACTGCACGTGGAGATCTCGTCCGTCGCGACCCCCTACGACCTCACCGCCGAGAGCCGCGCCAAACTGGCCGGCGAAGTAACCGTCACGATGTTCAAACTGCTGCCCCGCCTGGCAGTCCTCGACTGGGGCGACTACGAGAAGGGCACCGGCACGAACTTCAACAACGGCACGCCTCGCTCGTTCAGCTTCGGCCTCGCGCTGGAAGAGGAGGGCGACAACCTGCGCAACTACACCTCGAAGACGGCCGATTGGCTCACCGCCAGCAGCATGTTCTTCGCGCACAACCGTTTCGCCTTCGGCAACCTGCAACCCGGCACGACCTACTGGTTCTGGATCGTCGCCCACGAGTTGGGTCCCAATAAGGAGGATTCCGACAAGACGTGGTTCTCGTTCACCACTCCCGAGGAGAATCTGGCGCCGAACGTCATCCTCTACAAGGATTTCGACGATTTCTGGTTCAGAGGCTGTCCGATCTACCAGGCATTCGGCGTCGAAGTCACCAACGCCCAGATCGGTGCGAACATCGACCCCGACGACCCGAACTGCCCGGCGGCCACCGGAAAAATCGTAAACCCCGTCAACTCCACCGACTCGTTCTTCAACTACGTCGGGAGCGCGACCGACAACCGCGGTCCGGTGAAAGCGGCCAAACTGTGGGAAGCATGGTGGGAAGGCGACACCTACGGCACGAACTACGCCGACGCCGACTATCCCGGCTGGCAGGGCTTCTGGGTACGCACCCAGACCGGAGCCGCACTGCTCTCGACCGCATCCGTTTCGGGCTACATCAAGACGCCCAAGCTGACCGGAATCGGCGAAGGGACGGCCGACATCACCGTAACGTGCCACACGGCGCCCTACTTCGAGCCGTACCACTCGTGGGGACAGGACCACGAACAGCACTACATCCAGGTCGAAGGTCCCGGAACCATCACCGACGGAGGCCCGACCAAGGCCGAACCGACAGGGGCCGCCACGGCCAACACGGACAAGCAGGTGACCGTGCAGTGCACGACGCACGTGGACAGCAACAAAATTCCCACGACCGACTACGTAAACCCCACGGAGCATGTGGTCAAGATCTCCGGAGCCACCAAGGAGACCCGCATCGTAATCGCGGCGCATCCTTACGGAACCAAGCACTACCGCCTGTGGATCGACGACATCCAGGTAACGAAAGACCGATAATCACAAATTAGAAACAACAGGTTTTATTCGGTATTGCCGCCTCGGGCGGCAATACCGAATTTACCGCAACTAAAACGACATGCTATGAAACTGCTGAAATTCACGCTTATTTCGATTCTGGGCCTCTCGCTCTGCACCGCCTGCGGCGGCGACGGAGACGGCGGCGAAACGCCCGGTCCCGGCAAACCCGAAGGTCCCGACAAATCGTCGACCACGGGCATCGACCGGTTCGATGCCTCGAACATCTTCAGCCGGAACACCTACCTGCCGGACAACACGGCGATGCAGGGCTTCAACCTCGACTCGGACGGCTCGGTCTGGTACACGCAGCTCTCCAACACGAACCAGGCGCAGCTGAACTGGGTCCGCGCGCAGCCCAACAAGACCCCGGACGTGCAGACCGAAAACAAGGACTACATGAAACTCACCTACTTCGGCCACGGGACGAACACCGCCCTCGAAGAGGACGGCGCCGACCGTTACCTGTGGGCCGGAGCCTACGGCGTCTGCAACGCCAAAGGCCAGTACTGGAACGAAAAGCTGGTGGGGCGCGTCAAATACGTGAAGGGAGCCACCGTCAAGACCAACGAGTGCAACGACTACTATTACATCGGCGACTACACCGACCTGCACCCCTCGATCGACGCGGAGAACGACCTGCTGACGATCAACTACGGCGACAGCAAAAATTCGTCCTACCGGTGTTTCGTCATCTACAAGCTGAGCGAGGCGAAAAAGGCCCCGATGACCAACGTAACGATCACCTGCACCGACGGCTTCCAGACCGACAGGCCCGCTTCGACCAACCCGGTCAGCGTGGTGGTGCGCTGCCACGACCTCACGACGCTGACGCCCGTCGCCCGGCCGCGCTTCCTCAAGACGGGATACGGCGCGAGCGGCGCCACCTACTACGACTGGCAGGGCTACGACGTCCACAAAAACCGGCTCTACTACGCCGAGGGGCAGTCGAACTACAACCTCTTCGGCTCGTTCTACTCGGGCAGCTCGTTCGCCTACGTCACGGTGTTCGACTTCGAGGGCAACATCGTCGAGGAGCGGACGCAGGTGGCCGTCGTGTCGGACAAGGACAAACTGACCCAGATCGGCGTTTCGGTGTTCGGGACGCTCGAAGCCGAGGGCATCAAGGTCTGCAAGGACAAGCTCTACCTGGGATACACGGCCCGCGGAATCACCGCCGACAATACGAAACACTACCAGAACATCTTCGTATTCGACCCCTCTTCGAAATAACGCACCCCACGGAAACCCGTTTCCGAAAAACCGGTACTGCGCACTGTCGCTGGCGACGGCCGCCGCGGCCGAGGGCTTCGCCCGGAGACCGGTCACGCCCAACGATTTCGGCTGCACAAGATCACCTACACGCGCGGCACCAGACCGTTCCAGACGGCCTGCCCCTCCACATGTGGCGTTACCGCGCCTCGGGACCTGCGACGACCGTCCGCATCGAGGTCGCCGACTCGTTCGACCGCACCTCCACGAAGACGATGACACGCCCCAAAGCGTTCCATATCCGGATGAGATAAATCCTGAAAACGAGCGGAAAAAGTTCCGCTCGTTTCATGCCCGTCCGAAACCGCACCCGGCCTTCGGGGAAAAGGAGCGCGTTCTCCGCACGCCACCCGATGAAATCCGCCTTTCTTTTCCGTTTCAGGACAACATAACAATCAAACAGGACTAACGCCTTACGCCGCGGGTGCGTACCTTTGTTGCGGAAAAAACACCGCAATGCACATTCACGTCAATACGGCCTCGGAACACCTGCGGGACTTCACGGAACGCCTGCCCGAACTCTTCGACCGGGAAGGCGAGGTCCTGCACGCGGGACGCAACACGATCAAAGCCTTCGAGGCGGAGGGAGAACGGCTGGTCGTCAAACGGTTCAAGCGCCCGAACCTGCTGCGGGCCGTCATCTACACCTTCTTCCGCCGGAGCAAGGCCCGCCGCTCGTACGAACACGCCGTGCGGCTCCGGGCGCTGGGCGTCGATTCGCCCGAACCCGTCGCATGGAGCGAATACCGCCGCCGCGGACTGCTCTGCGACAGCTACTACGTCTCGCGGCGCTCCGACTACACCCCGCTGTCGCAGACCACCGCACGCTTCCCCGCAGCGGGGACCCTGCCCGTGCTGGAGGCCTTCGCCCGCTTCACCGTGCAGCTCCACGAGAAAGGCATCGAGCACCGGGACTTTAACCACGGCAACATCCTCTGGGAGCGCACCCCCGCGGGCGCCTACCGCTTCCAGCTGATCGACATCAACCGCATGCATTTCGACGACCGGCCCCTCTCCTCCCGGGCCTGTATGATCAACCTCCGGAGGTTGTCCTGCCCCGCCGTGGCATTCCTCTACATCCTCGACCGCTACGCCGAAACGCGCGGATGGGATGTCGACGACACGCTGCTGCGCGGGACCTTCTTCCGGCTGGCGTTCGGCCGCCGCAAGCAGTTGCGCAAGCGGTTCCGGCACCGCAAGGGCTGATTTTTTCGCAAAAAAAAGTACGGCGGACGTTTGGTTTTACGGATTATTTCGCTACATTTGCCAACGATAAAAGCCATCGAATGATGAGAGCATACGGTTTTGCATACTATTTTTATTACTTTTTCTTTTATAGCAAGGGAAAAAGCGGGATCGCATGCAATTAACTGTATACAGATAGTATAGATTAATATGACACGAAAATCCCGCTCGGTTGAGCGGGATTTTCTTTTTCAAACCATTATGGAACAAATCGCAATACAGGGCATCGCAGGATGCTATCACGAAACGGCGGCGCGCGGCTATTTCGCAGACCGGGAAATAGAGGTGCTGCCCTGCTTGAGTTTCGACGAGTTGTTCGCCCGGATGGCCGCCGATCCGGCGCTGCTGGGCATCGCGGCCATCGAAAACACCATCGCCGGCAGCCTGCTGCCCAACCACGAGCTCCTGCAACAGAGCCGCGCCCGGATCATCGGCGAACAGAAACTCCGCATCTCGCACGTCCTGGCGGCCCTCCCCGGGCAGACGCCCGACGACATCGCCGAAGTCCGCTCGCACCCGATCGCCCTGATGCAGTGCGGCGATTTCCTGAAAACCCTCCCCGGCATGAAGATCGTCGAAAGGGACGACACCGCAGGCAGCGCGCGCGAAATCGCCGAGGGACGCCTCGCAGGCACGGCGGCCATCTGCGGCGCCGACGCAGCCCGTCTCTACGGACTCGAAATCCTCCGGCGGGGCATCGAGACCAACAAACACAACTTCACACGCTTCCTCCTGCTCGCCGACGAGCGCCGCGCCGCGGAATTCGCCGATCCCGCCCACACCGACAAAGCCTCGCTGCTCTTCACCCTTCCGCACACCCGGGGGAGCCTCTCCAAAGTGCTCACCGTCCTCTCGTTCTACGACATCAACCTCACCAAAATACAGTCGCTGCCCATCATCGGGCGCGAGTGGGAATACCGCTTCTACGTCGACGTGACGTTCGACGACCCGATGCGTTACCGGCAGGCCATCGACGCCGCACGGCCTCTCACCAGCGACTTCCGCATTCTCGGCGAATACGCCGAATGCCCCAACCCCGCGATCTGACGCCCCGGAACGCCGCGCACCGCAAGCAGCCGGAAAAAGGAAAGACACTAAAAAAACAAACAAAAATAACGCAACCATGAACGACATTCAACCCATCACACTCCCGGGAATCGACCCCCGGCGCCCCCTGGTAATCGCAGGCCCGTGCAGCGCCGAAACCGAAGAGCAGGTCCTCGACACGGCCCGCTCGCTGGCAGCCGAAGGCATCCGCATCTGCCGCGCCGGACTCTGGAAGCCCCGCACCAAACCCGGCGGCTTCGAAGGCGTCGGAGAGGCGGGCATCGCCTGGCTCCAGCGCGTGAAACGCGAAACGGGCATGTACACCTCGACCGAAGTGGCCACCCGCGAGCACGTCGCCACGGCGCTGAAAGGCGGCGTCGACCTGCTGTGGATCGGCGCACGCACGGCGGCCAACCCCTTCGCCATGCAGGAGATCGCCGACGCCCTGCGCGGAACGGACGTCCCGGTGCTGGTGAAAAACCCCGTCAGCCCCGACCTCGAGCTGTGGATCGGCGCCATCGAGCGCATCTACAACGCCGGCATCCGCCGCATCGGAGCCATCCACCGCGGGTTCACGTCGATCGACAAGAGCCTCTACCGCAACCACCCGATGTGGGCCATTCCCATCGAGCTGCACCGCCGTCTTCCCCGCCTGCCGATCTTCTGCGACCCGAGCCACATCGGAGGCAAGCGCGAGCTGATCGCCCCGCTGTCGCAGCAGGCCATGGACCTCGGGTTCGACGGACTGATCATCGAAGCCCACTGCTCGCCCGACTGCGCCTGGAGCGACAAGGCCCAGCAGGTGACCCCCGAGGCGCTGGCCTACATCATCCGCAACCTGGTGATCCGCGACGAGTCGATCACCACCGAGAGCCTCACCGAACTGCGTTCGCAGATCGACAAGCTCGACGACCAGCTGCTGGAGCTGCTCTCGCGCCGCATGCGCGTCTCGCGCGACATCGGACAGTACAAAAAGGAGCACAACATGCCCGTCCTGCAAACGCAGCGTTACGAGGAGCTGCTGGCCCGCCGCGCCGGGCAGGCCGGGCAGATGGGCATGGACCGCGAGTTCATGCGCACCGTCCTGCAGGCCATCCACGAGGAGTCGATCCGCCAGCAGATGGAGGTGCTGGGGAAATAGGCTCTCCCGCGTCGCCCGACACGAAAGGCTCCCGGCCTCCGGGGGCCTTTTCGGGTTTTTGCAGGCATCCGGCAAAGGCCCCCTGCGCTTCTTGACCGCAAAAGCGCATGAGACAACATTACATTTCGGTTAAATGTCATGCCGGGGGCATGCAACATCGGTGAATGATGCGTAAATTTGCTGCGGACTCAAACCCGCATTTATGGCAAAACACAAAATCCTGGTGGTCGACGATGAAGAGTCGCTGTGCGAAATCCTGCAATTCAACCTCGAAGTCGAAGGCTACGAAGCCGACGTGGCATACAGCGCCGAGCAGGCCCTCCGGATGCATCCCGAACGCTATTCGCTGATCCTGCTGGACGTTATGATGGGCGAGATGAGCGGCTTTCGGATGGCGCAGCTCCTGAAAGCCGATCCCGAAACGGCCCGGGTCCCCGTGATCTTCTGCACCGCGAAGGACTCCGAGGACGACACGGTGGCCGGGCTGAACATCGGAGCCGACGACTACATCACCAAACCCTTTTCGGTCCGCGAAGTGCTGGCCCGCGTGCGCAGCGTACTGCGCCGCACGTCCGCCGCACGCGCCGAATCCGAAAGCATCCGCTTCGAAGGTCTGGAGATCGACCTCCGGCGCAAAGTCTGCACGCTCGACGGCAAGGAGCTGCAACTCACCAAGAAAGAGTTCGAAATCCTGGCTCTGCTGCTCTCGAACCGGGGCGTGATCTTTTCACGCGAGGAGATCCTGCGCCGCATCTGGAGCGACGAGGTGATCGTCCTCGACCGCACGGTCGACGTGAACATCACACGCCTGCGCCGTAAAGTCGGGCCTTACGGGGAACACATCGTAACGCGCCTGGGCTATGGCTACGGCTTTGAAGCATAAACTTTCCTACCACCGGCGGCTGTTCCTGCTGCTGCTCGTCTTTTCGTGGACGCTGGTGGGGTGTTTCATCCTTTTCCAGTACGGGCGCGAAAAGCACTTCAAGGCCGAGCGGCTCGACGCGCAGTTGCAGCTTTTCAACCTGCGGATGCTCGACGCCGTGAATGCGGGCGCGCCCCCCGACGCCTTCATCGCCCGCTCCGGCGCACCCTGCGAAGGAGTGCGCGTGACGCTGATCGACCCGGCGGGACACGTCGTTTTCGACAATTCGCTCGACACGCTGCCCGGCGCGAACCACCTTGACCGCCCCGAGGTCGCCGAGGCGCTGGCCCGCGGGACGGGGTACACCATCCGCCGCCACTCCGAAAGCACCGACCGCAACTATTTCTACTCGGCCATGCGGGGCGACCGCTACATCGTCCGCTCGGCCGTACCCTACTCCGTGCCGCTGGGTGAAATCCTGGCCGCCGACCGCGAATTCCTCTGGTTCATGCTGGGCGTGACGCTGCTGATGAGCGTGGCGGGCTATTTCGCCACGCGCCGCCTGGGCCAGAACATCACCCGGCTGAACGAATTCGCCGAACGGGCCGAGCGGAGCGAGCGGATCGACGACCTCCCGGCATTTCCTCACGACGAACTGGGCGAAATATCGAGCCACATCATCCGCCTCTACGCCCGTCTGCAAAAAACCACTGCCGACCGCGACCGCGAGCACGCCCTCGCGCTGCACGAGGAACAGGAGAAAATACGCATCAAGAAACAGCTCACCAACAACATCAACCACGAGCTGAAGACCCCCGTGGCGGCGATTCAGGGCTATCTGGAAACACTGCTGGCCAACCCGTCGCTCGACGCGCAAAGACGCACGGACTTCCTGGAAAAAAGCGCCGCACAGACCGAGCGTCTGCGGCGTCTGCTGGCCGACATCTCGACCATCACGCGCATGGACGAGGCGAGCCAGCTGATCCAGAAGGAGCGCGTCGTGCTGAACGACCTGATCGCCGAAGTCACGGCCGACATGGAACTGAAACCCGCCGACCAGCGGCTGCGGGTGAACATCGACTTCCCGCAGCAGGTCGAGATCGTCGGCAGCCCGTCGCTGCTGACATCAATATTCCGCAACCTCGCGGACAACGCCGCGGCCTATTCCGGCGGACGCGACATCTTCATCCGGCTGCTTTCCGACACCCCCGAAGAGTGCACGGTCTCGTTCGCCGACAACGGCATCGGCATCGGCGAGGAGCACCTGCCGCACATCTTCGAACGCTTCTACCGCATCGACAAGGGCCGATCGCGCAAACAGGGCGGCACGGGACTGGGGCTGGCGATCGTCAAAAACGCCGTTGCGATCCACGGCGGCACGATCACGGCCCGCGAACGCGAACGCGGCGGGCTGGAGTTCGTCTTCACATTGAAGAAACACAGTTAACAAATTCCAGCTACACGACAACCCGCCCGGCCGCATTCGCAGCCTTCGGCTGCGGTTACGAATCGGCTCACCCCTGACTCCCCGCCGAGGCGGGGAGTTAAGGCGCAAAAACACACGCCTTGACTGCTGTGGCGGCCCGGCAATTCGCAAGCGATTGCGCTCGCCTGTCGCTTGCAGTTGTCGCACGCGGCCGGACAGGCGGCCGGATCGGTTTTTTACCGCTCCCCGATATTTTTTCACTCCCCCGCAACGCCCCTGTAACGCCTTTGTAACATCGGTTTCGGACCTTTGCAACGGTAAAGAACCATAACAATTACGAAAACGGATAATCCATGTCCCCGCTATTCACCGCAATCGTCGTCATCCTGGCCCTGCTGGCCGTGATGGGCATCGTCGTGGGCGTCGCCAACGACGCCGTCAACTTCCTCAACTCGGCCCTCGGCTCGAAAGTCGCACCGCGCCGCGTGATCCTCTGGGTCGCAGCCGCCGGCATTCTGGTCGGCACGCTCACCTCGAGCGGCATGATGGAGGTCGCCCGCAGCGGCGTCTTCTACCCCGGACAGTTCTCCTTTCAGGAGATTATGATGCTGTTTCTGGGCATGATGCTGGGCAACGTGCTGCTGCTGGACCTCTACAACACGCTGGGACTGCCCACCTCGACCACCGTGTCGATGGTCTTCGGTCTGCTGGGCGCCGCCGTCGCCGCCGCCCTGTTCCGCATCGCCGGCGACCCGGGGACCTCCTTGCAGGACCTCTCGCAGTTCATCAACACGGGCAAAGCCATGGTCATCATCGCGGCGATCCTGTTGTCGGTGGCGCTGGCCTTCGTGGCCGGAACGCTTTTCATGTACATTTCGCGCCTCATCTTCTCGTTCCGCTACGCCGCCGTCTTCCGCCGCTGGGGAGCCGTCTGGTGCGGCATCTCGCTGGCCGGAATCCTCTATTTCGCGCTGTTCAAGGGGTTGAAAAGCTCGGGACTGATCCCGACCTCCGTTTCGGCCTACGTCGGCGACCACGTCCTCGTGACGCTCCTCGCCTTCTGGGCCGCGGCGTCGCTCCTCCTCTACATTTTCCAGCGCATGCGGCTCAACATCATGCGCATCACGATCCTGTCGGGAACCTTCTCGCTGGCCCTTGCCTTCGCAGGCAACGACCTGGTGAACTTCATCGGCGTGCCGCTGGCCGGCTACGACGCCTGGCGCATCGCCGGCGAGGCGGGCAGCGAAACGATGATGATGGGGGCGCTCGAAGCTCCCGCCCGGGCCAACTTCCTGCTGCTGGGCGTCTCGGGACTGATCATGGTGCTGACGTTGTTCTTCTCGAAAAAGTCGCAGCACGTCACCGAGACCGAACTGTCGCTCGCCTCGCAGCACGAGGGCGACGAACGCTTCGGTTCGACCCTCATTTCGCGCAGTCTGGTGCGCGCGACGCTGGTGATGAACACGATGTGGACCGGGCTGATTCCGGCGCGGGTTCAGAAGGCCATCGACCGGCGTTTCGAGCCGCTCCCTGCCGAGGAGCGTTCGTCGGCCCCCTACGACATGGTCCGCGCCGTGGTCAACCTCACCGCCGCGTCGATCCTGATCGCCATCGCCACCTCCTACAAACTGCCGCTGTCGACGACCTACGTGGTCTTCATGGTGGCCATGGGATCGTCGCTCGCCGACCGCTCGTGGGGCCGCGAAAGCGCCGTCTACCGCATCACGGGCGTGATGGCCGTCATCTCGGGGTGGTTCATCACGGCGCTCGGAGGATTCCTCATCGCGCTGGCCGTGACGGCCCTGCTGCTGTGGGGCGGCTGGATCGCCGTGGCAGCCCTCACGGCGCTCTGCGCCTGGCTGCTCGTCCGCAGCCACCTCAAGACGCCCGGACTGAAAGAGGAGGCCGAAAAGGCCCTGCTGCCGCTCGAAACGGCCGAGACCCCCGACGAGGTGCTGTGCGCCTGCATCGGCGAGGTCTGCACGACGATGCAGGAGGTCACGCGCATCTACAACCGCACGCTGGTAGCCGTCTTCAAGGAGAACCGCAAGGTGCTCAAGGAGATGGTGCGCGACTCGAACCGTCTTTTCGAGGAGGCCCGCATCCGCAAATACAACGTCATGCCGACGCTGCGCCGCCTGCAACGGTGCGACATCGACACGGGGCACTTCTACGTGCAGGTCACGGACTACCTTTCGGAGGTGACCAAGGCCCTGATCCACATCACGCGCCCGGCATTCGAACACATCGACAACAACCACGAGGGCATGTCGAAGGAGCAGATCGTCGACCTGATGCGCGTGAACGACCAGGTGGAGGCGATTTTCGACAAGATCAACGACATGCTGGCGACGAAGGATTTCTCGGACCTCGATCTGGTGCTCGAAATGCGCGACAAGCTCTTCGACACGATCGTCGAGGCGATCAAGAGCCAGCTGCGGCGCATCAACGACGTCCCGTCGGGCAGCACCCGCGCCGGGGTGCTCTACCTCACGATCCTCAACGAGACGAAGACGATGATGCTCCAGTCGCGCAACCTGCTCAAATCGCAGCAATATTTTCTGGAGGCCAAAAAATAATGCCGATACGCCATCGTGCAGACAATCCACCCAAACCCTCCTTTGAAAAGGAGAGCTTCAAAAAGCGCCGTGTAACGAAAATGCAACGGGTCCGTCATTTCAGCGAAACGACGGACCCGTATCTTTGCACTGTGAAAACCGGAGAACCGGATTCACAAGTTGGTTTTAGGTTACATAAGTAGGTTAGTGGGAGATGCAGTGACGCGACGTCGCGGCATCTTCGTTTTTGTCAAAAGATGCCGCTTCGCTAAATCACCCTTAAACTTAAAAAAGGGCGGCTTGAACACGACCGGACAATTATTCCGAATCCCGCTTGTCAAGCGGGTTCTCCATATCCTTGAGGTGAATCTCCAGCGCCCGGACCGAGATCTGAATCTCCCAGATCGAAACGCCCAGCGAACCGACCAGCAGCAGCAACGCCGCACCGAAGACATAAGCCGAAAGCAGCATCAGCCCCACGTAGATCAGAAACATCGTCTCCACGCACAGGAACAGGCTCGTGACGCCCAGCAACTGCATCGTGCGCGTGAGGTGGAGCCGCCGGCGGAGGTTGTCGATCTGCGCGCGCGTCACCTTCGAGGGGTGCTGCAAATGCTGCTCCTTGAGCGTGCGCACCAATTGCGCATAGGACAGAAACCGGTTGGTGTAGGCCAGCAGAATCAGCGACACGGCCGAAAACAGCAGGGCGGGGGTCGTAAGCGAGAGTTCTTCCATCGTTATCGGGATTTACGCTGCAAAGATACGCTTTTTATCAAAGCCAAAGGTGAAAGGTTGTAAATGAAAAATTCACCTTTCATCTTACACCTTTCACCTTACAAAGCGGCGGGACCCGGGGGCCGGATGCGCAACTCAAACCCCCGGGCCGTAATCCGCCGCACCAATCGTCGGCCGTCAGTGATCGGTCTCCACCAGCCGGAAACGGCGGTTGAATTTCAGTTCCAGTCCATTGTCGAGGGAGACCTCATGGTTGCGGCCGTCGCGTTCGACACCCCGGACGTGCCGCCCCGGATAGTTCGCAGCCACGAATTTCAGGATCGGCTGCGGAATCAGCCCGTCCGGCACGACACCCCCCGGCCGCTCGACATCGGTCCACTCGCCGCGGGCGTCGAAGTCGATCTTCGTACCGTCGGCCAGCTTCACCTCATAGCTCGGGGCCACGCCCTTCTCCATCGTGGCGGAAACCACCTCGATGTCGTGAAAATACTTTTTCACCAACGTCTTCGCCGCATCGGGCAGTTCGTGCATCCTGACCGGAACTTCGTCACCGCCGGCGAACGCCGCCGTCGCAAAAAGCCCCGCACCCAGCAGGGCAATCCAGAATCTTTTCATCGTTTTTCGTATTTATACACTCCCGCCCCTGCAAAAGCAGGGCCACAAACGCCGCAACGCCTTCCTGTAACTATTGCATGTCCCGGAAGGCGCCGTCAATACCTGATCGTAGGTATTTTTTAAATTTTTATAAAAAATTGTAACCGCTCTTTGGCCGGTGTGAAAAAAATAACGTATCTTTGCCGACCGAAATAGGACAATTATCATCTCAAAACGAACAATATCATCTATGGAACTGAACAAAACCTTTATCGACGGGCTTTGGAGCAAAGAGATCAACGTGACGAGCTTCGTACAGACAAACATCACCCCCTACCTGGGCGACGCCTCGTTCCTCGCAGGACCTACCGAGCGAACGAAGCACATCTGGAACCTCTGCCTCAAGGCCCTCGAAGAGGAGCGTCAGCATAACGGCGTCCGCGCGCTGGACAACAAGACCGTTTCGACCGTCACCTCGCACAAGGCCGGCTACATCGACCGCGAAAACGAGCTGATCGTGGGCCTGCAAACCGACGAACTGCTCAAGCGCGCCATCAAACCCTTCGGCGGCATCAACGTCGTATCGCGCGCCTGCAAGGAGAACGGCGTGGAGGTCGACGAGAAGGTGAAGGACATCTTCACCCACTACCGCAAGACGCACAACGACGGCGTGTTCGACGTCTACACCGAGGAGATCCGCTCGTTCCGCTCGCTGGGCTTCCTGACGGGTCTTCCCGACAACTACGCCCGCGGCCGCATCATCGGCGACTACCGCCGTCTGGCCCTCTACGGAACCGACCGCCTGATCGAGGCCAAGCAGGAGGACCTCCGCAACCTCACCGGCCCGATGACCGACGCCCGCATCCGCCTGCGCGAAGAGGTCGCCGAACAGATCAAGGCCCTGAAGGACATCCGCACGATGGGCGAATACTACGGACTGGACCTCAGCCGCCCGGCGCATTCGGCGCAGGAGGCCGTGCAGTGGGTCTACATGGCCTATCTGGCCGCCGTCAAGGAGCAGGACGGAGCCGCCATGTCGCTGGGCAACGTATCGTCGTTCCTCGACATCTTCATCGAATACGACCTCGCGCACGGGACGATCGACGAGTCGTTCGCCCAGGAGCTGATCGACCAGTTCGTCATCAAGCTGCGCATGGTGCGCCACCTGCGCATGCAGTCCTACAACGACATCTTCGCCGGCGACCCGACGTGGGTGACCGAGGCCATCGGCGGACGCTTCAACGACGGTCGCACGAAGGTGACGAAGACCTCGTTCCGCTTCCTGCAAACGCTCTACAACCTCGGTCCTTCGCCCGAACCGAACCTCACGATTCTCTGGAGCCCCGAGCTGCCGCAGGGATTCAAGGACTTCTGCGCCAAGGTTTCGGCCGACACCAGCTCGATCCAGTACGAGAACGACGACCTGATGCGCGAAGTGCGCCACTCGGACGACTACGGCATCGCCTGCTGCGTCTCGTTCCAGGACATCGGCCGCCAGATCCAGTTCTTCGGCGCCCGCACCAACCTGGCCAAGGCCCTGCTGCTGGCCATTAACGAAGGTCGCTGCGAGAACACCGGCACGCTGATGGTCAAGGGCATTCCGGCGCTGTCGGAGGGTCCGCTGCGCTTCGAGGAGGTGATGCGCAACTACAAGATGGTGCTCAAGGAGATCGCCCGCGTCTACAACGAGGCCATGAACATCATCCACTACATGCACGACAAGTACTACTACGAGAAGGCCCAGATGGCATTCGTCGACACCGATCCCCGCATCAATCTCGCCTACGGCGTGGCCGGTCTCTCGATCGCCCTCGACTCGCTCTCGGCCATCAAATACGCCCGCGTGACGCCCCGCCGCAACGCCGAGGGGCTCACCGAAGCCTTCGACATCGAGGGTGAATTCCCCTGCTACGGCAACAACGACGACCGTGTCGACCACCTGGGCGTGGACCTCGTCTACTACTTCAGCGAGGAGCTGAAGAAGCTGCCCGTCTACAAGAACGCCCGCCCGACGCTGTCGCTGCTGACGATCACCTCGAACGTGATGTACGGCAAGAAGACCGGCGCAACGCCCGACGGACGCCTCAAGGGCGTGGCCTTCGCCCCGGGAGCCAACCCGATGCACGGCCGCGACAAGAGCGGCGCCATCGCTTCGCTCGCCTCGGTGGCCAAGATGCGTTACCGCGACTCGCAGGACGGTATTTCGAACACCTTCTCGATCGTGCCCAAATCGCTCGGCCCGACGGCCGGAGAGCGTATCGAGAACCTCGTGACGATGCTCGACGGCTATTTCACCAAGGGCGCACACCACCTGAACGTCAACGTGCTGAACCGCGAGATGCTCGAAGACGCCATGGAGCACCCCGAGAAATATCCGCAGCTGACGATCCGCGTCTCGGGCTACGCCGTGAACTTCACCAAGTTGAGCCGCGAACACCAGCTCGAAGTCATCAGCCGCAGCTTCCACGAAAGGATGTAACGGCTTGAAAAGCCGCTTTTAGGGGCGGGCGCAGGATTTGCATACCGGAACCCGGTTTGCGCCCGAACCCCCTTATTCAAAAACAAGGAACAATCATGCTTCGTGTACATTCTTACGAATCCATGGGAACATTCGACGGGCCGGGACTCCGGCTCGTCGTTTTCCTCCAAGGCTGCAATTTCCGCTGTCTCTACTGCGCCAACCCCGACACGATCGAGGCCGGAGCGGGCACATTGACCGACCCTGCGGAGATCCTGCGCATGGCCGTCGACCAGAAGCCCTTCTTCGGGCGGCGCGGCGGCGTGACCTTCTCGGGCGGGGAACCCACCTTCCAGGCTGCGGAACTCGTTCCGCTCGTAAAGTCGTTGAAGGAGGCCGGCATCCACGTCTGCATCGACTCGAACGGCGGGGAGTGGAACCCGGCCGTCGAAGAGCTGCTGGGGCTGGTCGACCTGGTGCTGCTGGACGTGAAGCAGGCCGATTCCGAACGCCACCGCGCCCTCACCGGACGCGAAAACGCGCAGACGCTCCGCACGGCCGCCTGGCTCGAAGCCCACGGAAAACCCTTCTGGCTGCGCTACGTGCTGGTTCCGGGCATCAGCGACGCCGAAGCCGACATCCGTGCGCTGGGCGAACGCCTCGGCGGCTACAAGTCGGTCGAGCGGGTCGAACTGCTCCCCTACCACACCCTCGGAGTGCATAAGTACGAGGCGATGGGGCTGGAGTACAAACTCCGCGACGTGCGGGAGAACACCCCCGAACAGCTCGACCGCGCCGCGGCCCTGCTGCGCGAATACTTCCCGACGGTGGTGGTCAACTGACCCGAAGGGGACGTCCGCCGGAGGGAGTGCGGACAACGAAAAATCCGGGACGCCGCGGCGAAAACGCACGGCGGTCCCGGATTTTTTTCGTACCTTCGCCGGAAATCCATTTCTGCGACAATGAAGAACCGACTTCCCGACCTGAACGTCCCGGCCCGCGAACGCATCGGCTGGGTGGACCTCCTGCGCGTGATCGCCTGCTTTCTGGTGGTCTTCTCCCACAGCTGCGACGCCTTCGTCGCCGTGTTCGACAGCGACCGCGCCACCTTCCTGCAAGGAGCGTTGGCAGGCAGTTTCGTCCGGGCCTGCGTGCCGCTGTTCGTGATGATGTCGGGCGTGCTGCTGCTGCCCGTGCGGACCGGAACGGGGGCTTTCTACCGCAAGCGGATCGGCCGCGTCCTCCTGGCGCTGGTCTTCTGGTCGCTGACGCTGCCCGTGCTCTACTACCTGTATATGCGCTACGTCGGGACCTCCAGTCCGTCGATCGACCCCGCGCTGTTCACCGGCGAAGCGACGCTGCACAAGATGTGGACCTTCGTCTTCAACTTCTGCTACGACACCACGCCGCTCTGGTATCTCTATATGCTGATAGGACTTTATCTGATCATGCCGCTGATCAGCCCGTGGCTCGAACGGGCCTCGCGGCGCGAGTTGCAGAGCGTCCTCGCGATCTGGGGCGTGACGCTGCTGCTGCCCTACGTGAAGATGCTCGCCCCGGCGCTCGGCTACACGGGCAATTACGGCAACACGGGGCTTTACGGCGTCTGCGACTGGAACGAGTTCGGCACGTTCCACTACGTCTCGGGCTTCGCCGGTTACCTCGTGCTGGCCTTCTACCTCGTGAAATTCCCGCCCGCGTGGAGCTGGCGCAGGACGCTGGCCATCTGCATCCCGTCCTTCATCATCGGCTACCTCATCACGGGACTGGGCTTCATCACCATGCAGAAGCATTTTCCGGGCAACTACGCCTACCTCGAAATCGTCTGGTATTTCGCCGGCATCAACGTCTTTATGATGACCGCCCCGGTCTTCATCCTCGTGCAGAAGGCCGCCGCACGGCCCCGCGCATGGCTCTCGCGGCTGGCGGGCGCGACGTTCGGCATCTATCTCTGCCACTTCATCTTCGTTCAGGCCGGCTACGACCTCGTGCAGCGGATTCCGGGACTTCCCGCGCTGGCGCGCATCGCGCTGATCGCCTGCGGAGCCTTCGCCGTGAGCTGGGCGGTGGTGCGGCTGATGCAGCGGTGGAGCGTGACGCGCCGGCTGGTGGAGTAATGCGCTACCAGCACTCGGCCTTGTCTTTCAATTCGGGAATCCGGTCTTTCGTGAAGACCGGATTTTTGATGCCCTGCCGCTTCTGGGCCGTGTAGTCGGCCAGCAGCAGGAAGGCCTGACGGCCCAGCAGCACGATCGCCGCCAGATTGCACAGCGTCATCAGCGCCATCGTCACATCGGCCAGGCTCCATGCCAGATCGAGCGTCGCCACGGATCCGAAGAGCACCATCGCGCCGACCAGCAGCCGGTAGAGCGTCAGCGCCCACGGCCGCGGAGTGATGAAGCGGATGTTGGCTTCGCCGTAGTAATAATTGCCGATGATCGACGAAAAGGCGAACAGGAAGATCGCCACGGCGACGAACCCCCCGCCCGCAGGACCGATCTCGCTCTCCAGAGCCGCCTGCGTCAGCTGAATGCCGTTGAGCGAAGCGTCGGGAACGCCCCCGAACAGGATGATGAAGGCCGTGCAGGTGCAGATGACGAGCGTATCGGTGAAGACCCCGAGGGTCTGGATAAGTCCCTGCTTCACGGGGTGCGAAACGTGGGCCGTGGCGGCGACGTTCGGGGCCGAACCCATACCGGCCTCGTTGCTGAAAAGTCCCCGCTTGATGCCCTGCATCAACGCCGCGCCGACCGCGCCGCCCAGCGTCTGCTCCCAGCCGAAAGCGTCGGCGACGATCAGTTCCAGCACTTCGGGCAGCCGCCCGAGGTTGAACAGCACGACGCCCAGCGCCAGCACGATGTACCCCAGCGCCATAATCGGGACGATCACGCCGCTGACACGCGCAATGCGCCGTATGCCGCCGAAGATGATGAGCAGCGTCAGCGCCGTGAGCACGACGCCCACCCACACACGATCGGCGCCGAAAGCTCCCTCCCACGCGGCGCAGATCGTGTTGCTCTGCACCGAGTTGAAGGCGAATCCGAAGGTCACGGAGATCAGCACGGCGAACAGCACGCCCATCCACCTCCGCCCGAGACCGCGTTGCATGTAGTAGGCCGGGCCGCCGATGAAAGAGTCCCTGCCGCGGCGTTTGTAAAGCTGTGCGAGGGTCGACTCGACGAAAGCGCTCGCGGCGCCCACAAGGGCGATGACCCACATCCAGAAGACCGCGCCGGGTCCCCCGACGACGATGGCCGTGGCGACGCCCGCGAGATTCCCCGTGCCGACGCGGCTGGCCAGCGACACGGCGAAAGCCTGGAACGACGAGACGTGCCGCTCGCCCTCCGGGCCGCTTCCGGCCGACTCGCCCAGCACGCGCATCATCTCGCCCAGCAGGCGGAACTGCACGCCCCGCGTGCGCAGGGTGAACCACACGGCACACCCCAAGAGCGCCGCGACCAGCACATAGGTCCACAGCACGTCGTTCACGCCGCCGATCCAACGGGAAATAGTCTCCATCAGCATACTTTACACAATCCGACAGCAAAGTTAATGCTAAAACGCATTTTCCGCCGGACATTCGCCGGAAAGATGCGGCGCGGCACGAAAAAAACGCCCCGCCTGCGCAGGGGCGTCCGCCGTCACCGCGCCCGCAGGGTATACTCCCCGGCCCGCTCCGTAACGGCCTTCTGCAACTCCCCGAGGCCGACTTCCGGCCCGGAGAACTCCACGGCGGCCACCGGAGGGTCCAGCGTCACGACCGCCTTCACGCCGTCGAGGGCGTTCAGCGCATGTTCCACATGCATCCGGCAATGATTGCACGTCATGCCGTCCACGATAAATTCCTTTTTCATCTTTTCTTCGGTTTCAACCGGTTCGTCATGTTCATACTCATCGCCGATCCGCCGGCGTTTCAGCCGCAAGCTGTTGGCCACGACGCTCACGCTGCTCAAGGCCATGGCCGCCCCGCCGATCATCGGGTCGAGCAGAAACCCCCAGAGGGGATAGAGCGCCCCGGCCGCTACGGGAATGGCGACGAGGTTGTAAATGAAGGCCCAGAAGAGGTTCTGGCGAATCGTCCGCACGGTGAGTTGCGACAGCCGGATCATCTCCGGGATTTTCCGGAGGTCCGACGAGAGGATCGTCACCATCGCGGTATCCATCGCAATGTCGCTCCCTTGCCCCATGGCGACGCTCAAATCGGCCTGCGCGAGAGCCGCGCTGTCGTTGATCCCGTCGCCGGCCATGGCCACCGTCCGGCCTTCGGACTGCAACTGCCGGACGAATCCGGCCTTTTCGTGCGGCAGGACGCCCGCCCGGAAACGGGTGATCCCGGCTTTCCGGGCCGTTTCGCGCGCCGAACCGGCGTTGTCGCCCGTCAGCATCCAGACCGTGATTCCCAGCGCGTGCAGCCGGGCGACGGCCCCGGCCGACGAGGGTTTCAGCGCATCGGCAAGGGCGAGCACGGCGCGCGTCCGCTCCTCGTCGGCGAACCAAACCACGGTCTTCGCCTCCTGCATCCACCCTTCGGCCAGCCGTTGCAGGCGGACGTCGGGCACGATGCCGTGGCGGGACAGCAGCGCGTCGTTCCCGGCATACCAGGTCCGCCCCTCCGCGACGCCCCGGACACCCTGCCCGGGAATGCTTTCGAACCCGGTCACGGGAACGTCCCGCTCCCCGCCGAGCGATTCGACGACGGCCTGCGAAAGCGGATGCCCCGAGCGTTTTTCGAGGCTGAACAGAATCCGCCGCGCCGTCTCCGACCCTTCGGCCCACGCAGCGTCCACGACCGACGGACGGCTTTCGGTGAGCGTTCCGGTCTTATCCAGCACCACGGCGTCGACCTTCCGGGCCACCTCCAGGCTCGCAGCGTCCTTGACGAGGATGCCCTGTCCGGCGCCCTTGCCGATCCCGACCATGAGGGCCGTGGGCGTCGCCAGACCCAGCGCACAGGGGCACGCGATGATCAGCACGGTCACCAGCGCCAGCAGCCCGCGGGTGAAGCCCTCCTCCGGCGCGAAGAGCATCCACGCCGCGAAGGTCAGCACGGCGAGGACGATGATGGCGGGAACGAAAACGCCGGCGATCCGGTCGACAGTCCGCTGCACGGGGGCCTTGCTGCCCTGCGCATCCCGCACCATGCGGATGATCCGGGCCAGCACCGTGTCCTGCCCCACCCTGTCGGTCCGGAAACGGAACGCACCGTTGCCATTCATCGTTCCGGCGAACACCGCCGCACCCTCCTGTTTGCAGACGGGGAGCGGTTCCCCGCTGAGCATGCTCTCGTCGACATACGACGCGCCTTCGGCCACCGTGCCGTCCACGGCGATGCGTTCGCCGGGATGCACGGCGACCAGATCCCCGGCGCGAAGCTCCGCAACGGGCACGGAGCGTTCGCCCGAAGGGGTGATCACCGTGACGGTTTTCGGTTGCAGGCCCATCAGCTTCGCGATGGCCGTCGTCGTGCCGCGCTTCGCCCGCTCCTCAAGCAGCCGCCCCAGCAGGATGAAGGCGACGATGACGGCCGCCGACTCGAAATAGACGTGCGGCTCGATGCCCCTCGACAGCCAGAATTCCGGGAAAAACAGGTTGAAAAGGCTGAACAGATAGGCGATTCCGGTACTGACGGCAACCAGCGTATCCATGTTGGCCGCCCCGTGGCGGAGCTGTTTCCAGGCGTTGACGAAGAACTCCCGTCCCAGTCCGAAAACGACCGGGGTGGAGAGCGCCCACACGGCGTATTTCACGGCCGGAGCGTCCATGAACAGCATGCCTCCGGCCACAATCGGAAGACAAAGCCCCGCCGCCCAAAGAGTCCGCCGTTTGAGCGCCCGGTAATGCGCCGCACGGACGTGCGCCGCCTCGTCCTCCGCCGGGCCTTCCGCGTCGGTCAGCAGGTCGTAACCGGCCGCCTGCACGGCCCGCTTCAGCGTCCCGGGAGAGCACTCCCCCGGACGGTAGTCCACCCGCGCCGTAGCGGAAGCGTAGTTCACATGCGCAGACTCGACGCCCGGCAGGCCGTTGAGCGCCTTATCGACCCGGACTGCGCACGAAGCGCAGCTCATGCCTGCGACCGGGAACGTATTCGTGATGATCTTACTCTTTTCCATGGGAACAAAGGTAAGGTCCCGACACGCTCCGGGTGTTACAGAATTATGGATATGATTTATACCTACACTTCATCCAGCGGTTTCAGGCCGCGTCCTTTCAGCCGGCGGAATTCAGTGGGCGACATCCCGGTCTGGGCGCGGAACTGGGCGCTGAGGTGCGCCACGCTCGAATAACGGAGTTTGTCGGCGATCTCGCTGACGGTCAGGTCGCCGTAGGCCAGCAGTTCCTTGACCCGCTCGATCCGCTGGGCGAGGAAGTATTTCTCGATGCTGATGCCGTTGACCTCCGAAAAGAGCTTGCTCAACGCACTGTAATCACGGTGGCAGCGTTCGCGCAGGTAATCCGACAGGTTGACTTTCGAGGCATCTTCGCTGTAATGCACCAATTCGATCACGGCCGTCCGGATCTGCTCGATGAGGCGCATCCGGCTGTCGTCGATCAGTTCGAACCCGTAGGCTTCGAGCAGTTTGCGGAACGCCTCCCGCCGCTCCCGGCCGGGCTTCTCCTGCACGACGGCCGTTCCCAGTCCGACATCGAGGGGCGTGAACCCCGCTTTTTCGAGCAGCCGGGTGACGACCAGAATGCAGCGGTTGCAAACCATGTTTTTGATATGAAAGACGTTCTCCCGTTCCATAACCGCATTCGTTTTATCCGTAAATATAACACAAAAACGATTCCGTCCCGCCGACCGTCTTCCAGCCTTTCAGGTTCCGGCCGTTGAAAAGCGTCGGCCACGGGGCCTGCGCTCCGACGAAGGTGCAGGGTCCCCAACAGTGCAAGAAGTCTCTTTTTCCTATCAGTCGGGCAGTTTTGATCGTACGAATATAGTCTATTTTTTTCGGGTCTTCAGCCTGTCCCCCTGCAAAATTAACCTCTGGCCCGCAAGCCGGAACGGTCCGTATTCCGAAAAAGTTTCGTAACTTCGGCACAGCAAACCCATAGACGAAGCCATGAAACATGCGCACATCCTGCTGCTGCTCCCTTGCGGCATGCTGCCGCCGCTCGCCGGGGCGCAGCGCACGGAGCCGCCCGACCGGTTCGACATCGCACCGGAATAACCACCCCGAAAACAAGCAAACCAACCAAAAACAACCATGAAGAAAACCGCAATCACCCTCTTTTTCCTGCTTCAGGCCGCGTGTCTGTTTTCGCAGATCCCCCGCCCGGAATATCCCCGCCCGCAGTTCGAGCGGACGGACTGGATCAACCTGAACGGCGAATGGACCTACACGTTCGATTTCGGCGCAAGCGGCCTGGAACGCGGCTACGCCGGCTCGAAGGGATTCGACGGCAAAATCATCGTGCCGTTCGCCCCGGAGAGCAAGCTCTCGGGCGTCGGCCACACGGACTTCATCGGCCGCATCTGGTACCAGCGTACGATCGACATTCCAGCAGACTGGTCGGGACGCAACGTGATGCTCAACTTCGGAGCCGTGTACTACACCTCCGAGGTGTATGTCGACGGCCGCTTCGTCGGCCGCCACTTCGGAGGCAGCACGTCGTTCTCCTACGACATCACCGCATTCGTGAAGCCGGGCGGCAGCCACAGTCTGGTCGTCTTCGCCACGAGCGACCTGCGCAGCGGCAAACAGACTGCCGGCAAACAGTCGCTGCAATACGCCTCGCACAGTTGCGACTACACCCGCACGACAGGCATCTGGCAGACGGTGTGGATGGAGGCCGTGGCTCCCGAAGCCCTCGCACGCGTCCAAATGACGACCGACATCGACCAGCAGCAGCTGATCGTCGCCCCGCAGTTCTTCCGGGAAAGCCCGAACACGCTCCGGGTGACTCTTCGGGACGGCGGCAAGGTCGTCGGCACGCGGCAGGTCCGGGCGTCGAACAGCAGCGTCGTCGTCATCCCGGTCAAAAAGGCCCGGCTCTGGAGTCCCGAAGACCCGTTCCTCTACGACCTGACCTACGAGGTGGTCGCCCCCGACGGCCAGGTGCTCGACGCCGTGAAATCCTATGTCGGGATGCGCAAGGTCCACATCGAAGGCAACAAAATCTACCTCAACAACGAACCCTATTACCAGCGGCTGGTGCTCGACCAGGGTTTCTACCCCGACGGTATCTGGACCGCTCCATCGGACGACGCCCTGCGCCGCGACATCGAACTGGGACTGGCCGCCGGGTTCAACGGCGCGCGCCTGCATCAGAAGGTTTTCGAGGAACGCTACTATTACTGGGCCGACAGACTCGGCTACATCACCTGGGGCGAAAGCCCCAGCTGGGGAATGGATGCCAACGACGTGGAGACGGCCCGCAACTTCCTCTCCGAATGGGCCGAATGCGTGGTCCGCGACCGGAACCACCCCTCGCTGCTGACGTGGACGCCGATGAACGAGGAGTGGTGGCCCGACAACACGCAGTTCCCGCGCTTCGCCTCCGACGTCTACGACCTGACGGGGCGCCTCGACCCGACGCGCCCCGTCAACACCGTCAGCGGCGGCGCCGTCGTCAGGACCGACATCTGGGCCGTCCACAATTACGAGCAGAACCCGGCCAAACTGAAAGAGAAAATCTTCAGCGACGGCACGTTCTTCCATCCCCGCCTGCGGACGACCCGCGACCAGACGCGCAACATCGGATTCAACGAGGTGAAGGCGACCGCAAACTACGCCTGGCCGCAGTACGATGGCTCGTGCCCCTACCTGGTCGATGAATTCGGCGGCATCAAATGGGTGAAGGACCAGGAGAAGCAGGCCACGGATTCCCAGACCGAATCGTGGGGTTACGGACAGGCGCCCCGTACGCTCGAAGAGTTCTACACGCGGCTCGAAGGCCAGGTAGACGCGCTGCTCTCGCTCTCCGGACAGGTGTGGGGCTATTGCTACACCCAGCTCACGGACGTGGAACAGGAACAGAACGGCATCTATTGCTACGACCGCTCGGCCAAGTTCGACATGGACCGGATCAAGGCCATTTTCAGCAAACGCCCGGAACATCCCGCCCGATAACGCGCCGGACAGCCGCCCGCCCGAATGAAGCGCACCCCGAAAATCCGGAAAGGGATTTCGGGGTGCGCTTTTTATCCGGTTCGTCATCGTCCGCCCGCGGCAGAGCCTCGTGCACGAATGCGCCCGGAAACAGAAGGCGTCGCTGAATTTCTATTCGCGTGTTTTCCCGGTTTCAGAGTCTCGATATAAAGTATTCCTGCATATTCCAACGATATGCCCTTGATGAACGCTGCAATTGGAGATGCTTCATGTCGGTGCGTCGCACGGCGAGTGGCGGACGGTCCGACATGCGACCTTCTGTTTTCGGCACCATGAACTCCCGAAGGCAAAAAGCCACAGCGCCGGCACACTCCGCAATAGCAACCGAGGGTTTTTAAATTATTCACGAAATATAAAAAAGTCTCCACGGAGTACGCGGAGACAATAGGTTGAAAACCTTCGGCATATAGCCTTATTGTGATAAGATGTAGAATTCTTACACCACAAATATAGTAAAAAAAGATGAATTTCTGCAATTTTTTATTTAATTTTACAGAAAACACTTTCTTCATATGGCAAAAGTATTGGGTTTGGACCTTGGCACCAACTCACTGGGATGGGCCCTTGTCGATGAATCGGAGAACGAATATACGCTGATTGACAAAGGTGTAGACATTTTCCAGGAGGGAGTTGCCCGCGACAAAAACAATGAAAAACCTGCCGTTCAGGATCGGACGAGCGCCCGGGCACTGCGCCGCCACTATTTCCGGCGGCGTCTGCGAAAAATCGAACTGCTCAAAATACTCATCCGTTACGACCTTTGCCCGCCGTTGCCCGAGGAGCTGTTGACCGCCTGGCAAAAAGAGAAACGTTACCCGCAGGACAATGAATTCCTCCGTTGGCAGCGAACCGACGACAATGGGGATCGAAATCCTTACCACGATCGTTATGTAGCCCTGTCCGAGCGGCTCGATCTCGGGAATCGCACACAGCGCTGGCTGCTTGGCCGGGCGCTTTATCATTTGGCACAGCGACGCGGATTCCTCAGCAATCGCAAGGAAGCAGGAAATGAGAAAGAAGACGGCACGGTCAAGGAGTGTATCAAAAATCTGTCGGCTGAAATAGCAGCGGCAGGGTGTCGGTACCTCGGAGAATATTTCTACGGACTGTACCAACACAAGGAACGAATCCGCGACAAATACACCTCGCGCAACGAACACTACCTGGCCGAGTTCAATGCCATCTGCGACCGGCAGCAATTGCCCGACGAATGGCGTAAGGCGCTGCATCGGGCAATCTTTTTCCAGCGCGACCTCAAATCGCAGAAGGGGTCAGTCGGCCGATGCACCTTCGAGCCGACGAAGAGTCGGTGCCCCGTTTCGCATCCCCGTTTTGAGGAGTTCCGGATGCTGTCGTTCGTCAACAACATCCGGATTACAGGACCGGGCGACAATGCTCCACGACCTTTGACACAGGAAGAGTTCGAGACGATTCGTTCGCTCTTCTTCCGGAAAAGCAAGCCTTATTTCGATTTCGAAGAGATCGCCCGCAGAATCGCCGGCAAAGGGAAATATGCCTGCAAAGAGGAGCGTACAGAAGCTCCTTATCGTTTCAATTTCGCCCGCACGGCCACCGTATCGGGATGCCCCGTCACGGCATCGCTGCAAGCGATCTTCGGAGACGACTGGATTACGGAGATTCGCAGCCTTTACCTGCTTGGAGCAGGAAAAAACGAGGACCAGATGTTGAATGACGTATGGCACGCCCTCTTTTCGTTCAACGACGAAGGTCGGCTGCGTAGCTGGGCCTGCGAAAAATTGCAACTCACGGATGAACAAGCCAAAGCGTTTGCAGCCATCAAACTCCCGCAGGATTACGCGGCGTTGAGCCTAAATGCCATCGGCAAGATTCTGGTCTATCTGCGCTGTGGCTATCGGTACGACGAGGCGGTATTCCTGGCCAACCTGCGGGCGGCACTTCCGAAGGAGGTCTATGCCGACGAAAGCCGTCGGCATGAAATCGAACAGGACATCGCCTCGCTGCTGCTTGACTACAAGCGAAATCCGTATAACAAGTTCGATTCAAAGGAGCACCGCATTGCCGACTATTTCAGCGATCATGGATTGGATGCCTCTCGTCTGATCCGTCTTTATCATCCCTCGAAAATCGAGACCTATCCGGATGCGCAACCCAAGGCAAATGGCATTCTGCAACTCGGCTCTCCACGTACTGCGACCATTCGCAACCCGATGGCCATGCGGGCCCTGTTCCGATTGCGCAACCTGATAAACACGCTGTTACGCGAAGGCAGGATCGACCGAGACACGAAGATCCGGATTGAATTCGCCCGCGGACTCAATGATGCGAACAGGCGGAAGGCCATCGAGCAGTATCAGCGGGAACGGGAGGTTGAGAATCGGAAATATGCCGAAGAGATCCACAGCCAGTATGCCGCCGAAACCGGCCGCGAGATAAAACCCTCGGACGACGAAGTGCTGAAATACCGGCTGTGGGAAGAACAGCAGCACGTCTGTCCCTATACCGGGCGGCAAATCCGCATTTCGGACTTCGTCGGGTCGGCTCCGGATTTCGACATCGAGCACACGCTCCCGCAGGCTCGCGGCGGCGATGACTCGCAGATGAACAAGACGCTCTGCGAAAACCGGTTCAACCGGGAGACAAAACGGGCGAAACTGCCGGCCGAGTTGTCCAACCATGTCGAGATCATGGAGCGGATCGAATCGTTTGGCTGGCGGGAAAAAATGGAGAGTCTGCAAAAGCAGATTGAAGCCCAGGTTCGCAGGAGCAAAAGCGCAGCGATTAAATCCGAAAAGGACGACGCCATTCAGCGCCGTCACTATTTGCAGATGCAACTCGACTACTGGCGCGGGAAATACGAACGCTTCACCATGGCCGAGATTCCCGAAGGATTCAGCAATCGGCAGGGAGTCGACATCGGCATCATCGGCAAATATGCACGGCTCTATCTGAAGACGGTTTTTGACCGAATCTATACGGTCAAGGGTTCCACGACCGCCGCGTTCCGCAAGATGTGGGGACTGCAGGAGGAGTATGCCCGCAAGGAGCGCACGAACCACGTCCACCACTGCATCGACGCCATCACGATCGCCTGTATCGGCCGCCGGGAGTACGACCGCTGGGCGCAATATGTCGCCGACGAGGAGCGATACGGCTACGGCGAAAGCGGCAAACCCCGCTTCGAGAAACCCTGGCCGACCTTTACCGAAGATGTCAAGGCGGCGGCCGACGAACTGCTCGTTGCCCACCACACGCCCGACAACATGACCAAACAGACGCGCAGGAAGTTACGGGTTCGCGGCCGGATAAAGTTGAATGCCGACGGGGAACCAATCTACCAGCAAGGAGACACGGCTCGCTGCCGGTTGCATCAGGATACCTTCTACGGCGCTATTAAGCAGGATGGAGAGATCCGCTATGTCATCCGCAAATCGCTCGCGCAGTTACAGCCGACGGACATCGACAAGATTATCGACGATGCAGTCCGGGATCGCGTACGGGAGGCAATCGACGAGGTCGGATTCAAGACGGCGATGAATCCCGATGAATACACGATCTGGATGAACCGGGAAAAGGGCATTCCCATCCGCAAGGTGCGGATCTTCACACCGAGTGTCAAACATCCGATCGCGCTAAAAAAACAGCGCGACCTATCTGCAAAAGAGTACAAGCGGGATTATCATGTCGTAAATGAGGGGAACTATTGCACGGTCATCTATGAGGGCCAGGACAAAAAGGGCAAAACGAAACGCACCTTTGAACTCGTCAGCAACCTCGAAGCTGCCCAATATTTCAAAGCCAGCGCTGACCGGGAAGCCCGCCCCGATCTGGTACCGCAGACCGACACGAACGGTTTCCCCTTGAAATACATCTTAAAAACGGGGACCATGGTCCTGTTTTATGAAAATACCCCGGCAGAACTTTATGAATGTACCCGCAAGGAGTTGGTAAAACGACTCTACAAGGTAACAGCAATGGCTGCAGAAGGACGGGTACAGTTCCTCTTTCATCAGGAGGCCCGAGATCAGAAAACACTTACCTCCTTATATGGAGCTGGGACCTCTCAATTCTGCCAATCCAATCCATCACCGAAATTGCGCCTCAGCGTTTCCAATTTTAACATGTTGGTGGAAGGTTATGATTTCGAACTGACCGTAACGGGCGAGATAAAATTCAAAGATGACCGGCCATGCTGAAACGAACCTTGTTTTTTTCGACACCCTACTGTTTGAGCCTGCGCAACGGCCAGATGATCATCCACACGCGCGAGGCCCCCGACCAACGGAAAAGCATCCCGATCGAGGATATCGGCTTCGTGGTGCTGGAGGACCAGCAGACCTCCATCACGCTGCCGCTCTTGAATGCGCTGTCGGACAACAACGTGGCAGTTATCCTGTGCGGAGAGAACCGAATGCCGAACGCCTTGTTGATGAATTTGGATTCAAACAGAACGCAAGGTGAACATTATCGGATGCAGATCGCTGCATCCGAACCGCTGAAGAAGGGCCTTTGGAAACAGATCGTCGAGACCAAAATCCGCAACCAGGCTGCCTTGCTGCGGAAGCTGGGATATGACGGAGACAAACTGAAACCCTGCTACATGAATGTCAAGAGCGCCGACGCCGACAACCGGGAGGGCATAGCAGCGAGAATCTACTGGTCAGAACTGTTCGGTGCCGAATTTTACCGTTCCCGCGAAGGTTCGCCGCCCAACAACCTGCTCAATTACGGCTATACGATCCTGCGAGCCGCCGTGGCCCGTGCGATCATGGGTTCCGGACTGTTCCCTGCATTCGGGATCTTCCATCGGAATCGTTACAACTCCTTTCCGCTGGCCGATGACGTAATGGAACCCTATCGACCGTATGTCGACGAATTGGTCTACCAACTTTACAGAAACGGGAATACACAACTGACCAAGAAGGTGAAAGGCGAACTGTTGCGGCTCCTGTTTGTCGATACTCGTTTCGACAAGGTTGTGCGACCTCTCGAAGTAGGACTTATGTTTTCAGCCTCTTCCCTGGCCAAATGCTTTGCTGGAACCCAAAAAAAGATTGCATATCCTTTATTGGAGTAGTCGAATGTCAGAAGTACGCTTGAATGCTTATCGAATCATGTGGTTGTTTGTCTTTTTTGATTTGCCAACCAATACAAAAACGGAACGACGTCATGCGGTGCAATTTCGCAAGGCGTTGGAAAAAGATGGTTTCACAATGATGCAGTATTCAGTCTATGTGCGCCATTGTGCATCGAAGGAGAATATGCAGGTTCACATTAAGCGGGTTCGACGATCGATGCCTCCGACAGGATTTACAAGTATTCTTGCTGTAACGGACAAACAGTATGGAGACATATTAAATTTTTGGGGTAAAAGCGAACGAGCAAAACCGGAAATTCCACAACAATTGGAATTTTTCTGATAAATCGTTATTTTCGTTCTTTGAAATACGGAAAATGCATCAAACTGGCTTCGTCGGAACACCCGATCGTATTTTTATAGTGGCAGACAGCCCGTAAGTAACACTTTATCAATCAATATGAGGCCCGACGTTGTGGTTTGATGTAGAATTTCGATAAGATACAACCGGCCGTTCTTAACGGCAGCGCGATTTATAGTTGTGGTTTGATGTAGAATTTCGATAAGATACAACGCGAGGTCTTTTTTCATCGATACGAGCCCTGTTGTGGTTTGATGTAGAATTTCGATAAGATACAACTCTTGATTGATTTGCTGTGTAGTTGCTGTGTTGTGGTTTGATGTAGAATTTCGATAAGATACAACGTATAGCAGAATAGGAACGAATCCTCGCTAGTTGTGGTTTGATGTAGAATTTCGATAAGATACAACACAGAAGAAAAAAAACCGATCGAGGCTATGTTGTGGTTTGATGTAGAATTTCGATAAGATACAACGGGGAGTGGATCGAATTGGCCTTCCTTGAGGTTGTGGTTTGATGTAGAATTTCGATAAGATACAACGTTCCGATTGTAAACAGGTCCGGCGGGCTGGTTGTGGTTTGATGTAGAATTTCGATAAGATACAACTTACAAAAGCACTCGGAGGCGAAAGGCTCGTTGTGGTTTGATGTAGAATTTCGATAAGATACAACACAGTAGGCGAGCTCACGTTCAAGGCGAAGTTGTGGTTTGATGTAGAATTTCAATAAGATACAACGACATAGTGGCATTGACGCCAACGCCGGAGTTGTGGTTTGATGTAGAATTTCAATAAGATACAACGCGGCCATGCAGCGTGCCAAATTCACAGAGTTGTGGTTTGATGTAGAATTTCAATAAGATACAACGGGAACGAAAAAATATTCAAGGCAAACCTTGTTGTGGTTTGATGTAGAATTTTAATAAGATACAACTTTCGCCTATTGTTTTTATTGTTGTCTCGGGTTGTGGTTTGATGTAGAATTTCAATAAGATACAACTGTCAGTATTGGAATGCTGCATAATTGCAGCTGTTGTTTACATTACCCTTTTGACTCAAGAAGATTTCAAACTCCCTTAAACACGTCAAATCCAATTCATCAAAACGCATATTGACCGAGCGGAATTGCGACATAAGGGCAA